>Ga0207646_10000583_pt1 | contig 47784 bp, 50 predicted proteins | sample KBSK5502metaG_FD_184343 | JGI IMG/M metagenome (GOLD analysis project Ga0207646, IMG submission 184343) | Corn, switchgrass and miscanthus rhizosphere microbial communities from Kellogg Biological Station, Michigan, USA - KBS K5-50-2 metaG... | ecosystem: Host-associated > Plants > Roots >...
GAGGGAACGCTCGAACGCCGGTTATCCCTATGCGCTCAAGGTGCTGTTCACTTTTCTCGGCCCCTACCAGTACGGTGGCGATCCATATACCCCCCTCAATCTCGATGCCGATCTCGAACACCTCGAGGAGGCGCGAAAAGAAGGGCGTTTCTTCGAGAACCTGATCGCGGCTGAACTCTTGGACAATCAACATCGAGGCCTGCTCGGCCTCGAGCCAGACCCGAACCTCGAGGAACGAAAGCGGCGCCAGGAGCTAGAGCGGTTGGCGGCCATCGAAGCCACGCTCACGGACGCAGACCGAGCCCGCATCGTCGGCGACGCGCTTCGCCTCAAAGCCGCGCAGGAAACCAAGCAGGATGTCGCCGTCTTGCCATCCCTCGAGCTGACCGACATCCCCATGCAATTCGAAGACGTCACCAGCCGGCAGATCAACATCGGACCTGCGACCGTGGAGTTCTTCCCACTCCCAACCAACGGGATCACGTATATCGACATTCGCTCAGATTTCTCAGCCCTGCCTCAGGACTTGAAGGACCTGCTGCCGTTGTTCAGTCGCGTGTTCACCCAAACGGGAGCGGCCGGCCAGGACTATGTGGAGATAGCGGCCCGCATCGCGGGTTATACCGGCGGAATTGGCGCGGCTCCGGCGGTCCAGCCGCTGGCCACGCGCGACGACTACCTACAGTCCTTCTATGTCTCAGGGCGCGCGCTCGACCGCAACGTCGGTCCGTTCATCGACCTGCTCACTGACCTGACAGCTCGGCTGGACATCGAACCAAGCCGGCTCAAGGAGGTCATCGACGAAAGCGCAACTCGGCTGGAGAGCTCGATCGCCGGTCTCGGCTTTCAATTCGCCCTCCTCAGGGCCACCTCCAAGCTCAGCTCTGAAGGCGCGATCAACGACGGTTTGCAGGGGATCGGCATGCTTCACGAGGTTCGCCGGCTGGCGCGGCTTGATGAAGGGGAGCTGGGCGAGGTCATCGCCAGGCTGGTCGCCACGCGTACGGCCCTCTTCCGTCAGGACTCGGTCCACATCATCGTGACCTGTGAAGAGTCGATGATCGACACCATCGCGGATCGACTGCGGGGTTTGGTCGGTGCGCTGCCGGCGGGCGGGCCGAACGGCCACGTCGAAAAGCCCGACTCACTCGCCCCCGCCCCGGAAGCCCGGACGACGCCGCTGCCGGTGGCGTTCAACGTCCGCGGATTCAAGACCGTTCGCTACACCCATCCCGACGCGCCTGCATTGCTGGTGCTCGCGAACTACCTTCGCGACACCTTCCTGCACCGCGAGCTCCGCGAGAAGGGCGGTGCATATGGGGCGATCGCTCAAGCGAGCATCGGCAGCGGAACGTTCTATATGGCCTCATACCGTGATCCGAACGTAACTCACACGTACGACACGTACGACCGAGCGATTACATGGCTCATCGAAGGCGAGGTGGCCGTCGACGCGCTCAAGGAGGCAATCCTGGGCGCTTGCGGCGACGTCGACCCGCTGGAATCTCCCGACATCAAGGGTCGGCGCGAGGCCGGCAACCGGCTCACGGGGTTCACCCGACAAGAGCGGGAGAGGTTCAAGGGGCGCCTCCTCGAGGTCACCGCCGCCGACCTCAAGCGGGTAGCGGGGAAGTACCTGGCGCGGGGTCGCTACGTCCAGGCAACGGTGGCGGGCCCTGAGCTGGTCGAGGCGGCACTCAGGGAGCGGCCCGGACTGTTCGAGGTGGTCGCGCCGGTCTAAATCCCGTCCGTGTCAGAATCGCCCCATGAATCTATGGCGTCGCGAGTACTTCTGGCCCGCCGTATTGATCGTGTTCGGGGTCTATTTGCTCCTGAGCAATCTTCACCTCCTGACCTGGCTGCGTGGGGACTTGATCTGGCCGCTGGCGCTGATCGGCCTGGGCGTGTGGCTCATCCTCAGGCGAACGCGCGCCTGATCGAAGGAGAGCACGGGTGATGGGAATGTATCGAGGGTATAGGAGCCTCTTCTGGCCCGGGATCCTCATCCTGGTCGGGGTCTTTGCGCTGCTGGTCAACGTGGGGCTCGTCCCGGTCGACCGCCTCGACCGCCTGGTGGACCTGTGGCCGCTGATCCTGGTCGTGATCGGACTGGAGCTCGTCGTCCGGCGTGCCCTGCAGGGAGCCAACGCCGAAATTGCCGCTGCGGTGATCGTGCTGCTCGCGATCGGCGGCGCAGCCGCTTACGTGGCGCTTGGGCCTTCGATTCCGACGGGGATCCAGACGCTCGATACCGCCAGCAAGATTGGGAGCCTCAATCATGCGGCGGTCCAGGTCGACGCGGGCTCAGCGACCATCACCATGCAAGGGAGCAGCTCCATTGGCGACGACCTCTTTCGCGCGCACATCGAGTTCTCGGGGCGCAAGCCGGATGTGAGCCTGGATTCCTCCAGCGGTGAGCTCCGTATCTCACAGAACGACACCTCGAGCTTCTTTTTCCAGAGCCGCCGATTCGCCCTGACCCTTCAGCTCAACTCCAGCGTGCCCTGGAAGATTGGCGTCGACACCGGGGAGTCGAGCAACACGTTCACGCTGTCGACGGTTCACGTCGCGAGCATCGACCTGAACACCGGGGCCAGCAGAGAGGACATCTCCGTTGGCGCGCCCTCCGGCACGGTGCCGATCACGATCAACGGAGGAGCAGTCACCGTGAACGTGCACCGGCCTGCGGGCGTCGCCGCCTCGGTCTCGGTGTCGGGTGGGGCCGCGAGCCTGAGCTTCGACGGCCGCCAGAGCAAGGCGGTGGGGACCCTGACAGCGCAGACGGGCGACTACGACCACGCGTCCGATCGGTACCAGATTCAGGTCGACGGCGGCGCGTGCAACGTGAATGTGGACGCGAGGGGCGTCGGGGCCTAGGGTCCGACTTCTCCGAGTCGCTGGTCGAGCGCGCCGATTCTCGCCGTGTGCCGCGACAACGTGCCGCGGTCAAGAGCGGATCGAAAGCCTCGCGCCGCGACGTCGAGCATGACCTCCAGCTCATGCTGGAGCACACCGGCGGCTTTGAGAACCTGGACCAGCGCCGCCATGCGCTCCGCGCCCGCGAGCAGCTCGCCTTGATCGACTCCGATGCGGGCGAGCTCAGCTGCCTCTCGCTCCAGCCGCCCCGCGAGCCTGGTGTGCTCGTCATCACCGCGCGCCGCGCAAAGCTCCGCGCCGCGTCGGGCAGCGGCGGCGCCGAGACGCGCCTCGAGCAACCGACCACCGGCAGCCGGGAGGGCAGCGAATGCCGGGCACAATCCGATCACCTGCTGCCGGCCGACCTCTACGCCGCGCCGTTCCAGCTCGGCGATCACTGCGGATGGCGCCGTCTCGTCGAGGCGGACCAGGTTCAGCGATAACTGAATCCGTTCGTCCGAAGGCGAGGTGCCGCGCGGCAGTTCGAAGACCAGGGCCTGCACTCCACGCATGCCGCCGCCCGATTCCCTCAACGATCTGGCCAGTGCGCGAGCCGCTTTCAAATCCAGGCCAGGCAGCAGGACGTTGAATGCCAGCAAGAGTCGCCGTGCGCCGACACATACAGCGCCCGCGGACGGGTGCAGCTCGGGACCGCCGAAGGTTGGACGCACCCGTCCGGCTCGAATGTCCGCAAGCGTGTCCTTCTCACCGTATCCGTAGAAGAAGACCGGGATCCGCAACTCGTTCCAGATTCGCTCGCCCAGGTCCCTGGCGAGCTCGCGGGCGGCCGCGAGTGAGGCCTCACCGAGAGGCACGATTGGAATGACGTCGGCAGCTCCCACTCGAGGGTGGACGCCACTGTGTTCGGGGAGGTGGATCCGTTGGGTCGCCACCCGCGCGGATGCAGCCAGCGCGTCGAGGATGTGAGGGCCTTCACCGGCCAGAGAGACGACCAGCCGGTTGTGGTCGGCGTCGGCGTCGACGTCGAGGATGTGCGCGTGGGCGGCAGCGCCTGCGATCTCGGCGATGACCTCCGCACGCCTGCCCTCAGAGAAGTTGGGAACCGATTCGAACAGGTCGAGGTGCCCCATGCCCCTGTTAGCCTACGTGCCCATGCCCGGCCCGGTCGCACTCGTGTACGGCGAGGAGCTGATGAAGCATCGCCTCTCCGATCAGCACCCGCTGCAGCCGATCCGGGTCAAGCTGGCCGTTGACCTCATCCGCGCGACGGGCCTGATCGAGTACGCTCACCTGCTGCCGCCACGACGCGCAACCATCGCCGAGCTCGAGCTCGTCCACTCGCCCGAGTACGTGGACCTGGTGCGCAAGCTGAGCGATCCCGCGGAGCGGCGCCACGTGCCGGCCCACCTTGTCGAAGCCGCCGGCTTCGGATCGGCTGACAATCCAATCTCAGACGAGTTGCACGAAGGGACGTCTTTGGTGGTAGGCGCGACCCTTGTCGGCGCCGAAGCCCTGGAGAGTGGTGCTGCTCTTCATGTGTTCAGCCCGTCAGGCGGTCTGCACCACGCGCATCGTGACCGCGCGTCAGGCTTCTGCACGTATGACGACCCAGCGCTAGCGTGCCGATGGCTGCGCGAGCGCGGGCATCGAGTCGCCTATGTCGATGTGGACGTTCACCACGGCGATGGCGTCGAGGACATCTTCTACTCCGATCCGGATGTGCTCACGATCAGCCTTCACGAGAGTGGCCGTTATCTGTTTCCGGGTACGGGTTTCCCGAGGGATTGCGGCGTCGGTGCGGGTCGAGGCGCAGCGGCAAACCTGCCCTTCGTGCCCTTCACTTGGGACGAACCTTGGCTCGAAGGATTCGAAAAGGTGGTGCCGGCAATGCTGCGCCGGTTCAAACCGACCGTGCTTGTGACCCAGGACGGCTGTGACACGCACTACCTGGATCCGCTGGCTCACCTCGGCGCGACCACCCGGATCTGGCCGCGTGTGGGGGCGATGTTCCACGAGCTCGCGCATGAGCTGTGCGAGGGCCGGTGGCTGGCGTTGGGGGGCGGGGGGTACGCCATCTACGAGGTGGTCCCGCGAGCCTGGACCCTGTTCTTCGCCGAGATGGTCGAACGGCCGGACCTGGCCGCCGATCTCAACGATGCCTCGAGCGTGATCCCGGCGGAGGAGGCGCAGGAGCGTGTGTGGGCCTCGCTGCACCAGGACCTGCGGACCCTCGGCGAGGTCCACGGCCTCGACTTCGGCTGAGCGAGCGCGTTTTCAAGTCGCGAATCGCCCCCATCCCAAGCCCCCACCCTCCCTTGGGGAATCCTTATGCGGCGGGTCAGGATAGGCGTTGAGTTGCGACCCGGGCAACCCTGCCCGTTAAGACCCCCGGCTGGCTCGAAGGATGGCGACCACAGCGACCTGCAACGGGATCGCCGTGCCGAAGATCGCGGCGATCGCCGGCGCTATCCAGGCGATGCCCCGCGGGTGCTGGGAGCCGAGCACCGCCACATAGCCGGCGGAGGCAGCCACCACCACCACCTGCCACAGCAGCACCACCTTCAGCCAGCGCACGACGGCCGGGCGCATCTGGGCGAAGTCATGGGTCGACAGCGGCCGCTGAAGGACTCGGTTGTAAATGGCGTACTGGACCGCCAGGGTGAGAAGAAAGGCGAGGACTCCAAAGCTGAGAAACGAGCTGTCGCTCAGGCGGCGTAGGTGCGCAGGCAGCGGGTGCAGACGCGCGCGCGGACCGAACGCCCGGCCACAGTCACGCGGCCCATCTGCAGGTTGGGTTCAAATCTCCGGTTGACCCGGTTCTTCGCATGACTGACGTGGTGTCCGTACTGCGGCTCCTTGCCGCAAATCGCGCAGCGTTTGGCCATGAGTCACCTTCGGAGGGGGAATTCAGTCGAAAGGCAGACGCCCGGGCGAGCCGATCTCACCTGAGCGTTACCGAATTGTACCATGGGCTCTCCATGGCCTCGAAAACCCCCACGGCGCTCGGGCGGGCTCAGCGCTGGGGCCGCATCGAAGTCTTTCCGTCCGCCGTCGCAGCCATCGCCGGCCACGCCGCCACGAGCTGCTACGGCGTCTCGGGTATGGCCGCTCGCGGACTCCGCGATGGCGTGGCCGAGCTGCTCCGAAGGGAGAGCGTGGATCGCGGTGTGGAGGTGGTCGAGGTCGAGGGCGGGCTGGCGATCGACATCTACGTGATCGTGCGATACGGAATGCGGATCTCCGAGGTCGCCCACAACCTGCAGGAGACGGTCAAATTCGAAGTCGAACGGGCGGTGAACGTGCCCGTCGTGGAGGTCAACGTGAACGTTCAGGGCGTCAAGGAAGAGCGGCGCTGAGTCATGGCGTCTCGTAGGCCGGCCGGGGTGGACGGTCCCCTCTTCAAGCAGGCCTTGCTCGGCAGCCTCAACTGGTTGGCGACCAACCACGAGGAGGTGAATCGTCTCAACGTGTTCCCGGTACCCGACGGGGACACCGGCACCAACATGCTGCTCACGCTCCAGTCCGCGGTCGAGGACATCAAAGAGTCGAACGCAGCTGAGGTGAGCAAGATCGCCAAGCTCGCCTCGCACGGCAGCCTGATGGGTGCTCGTGGGAACTCGGGCGTGATCCTCTCGCAAATCTTTCGGGGGTTCGCGCGCGCGGTGGAGGGCAAGAGCTCGCTGACGCCCCGAGAGCTCGCCGTCGCCTTCGAGGAGGCCGCCAACGCTGCCTACCGCGCCGTCAACAAACCCACCGAAGGCACGATCCTCACAGTCGCCCGCGAGGCCGGCCGGTCGGCAGCCGCCGCCGCAGGCGACGACGATGCCACCGTCCCGAGCGTCATCGCGGCCGCAGCCGCCGGAGCGAGGACGGCCGTCTTGAAGACGCCGAGCCAACTGCAGATCCTTCGAGACGCGGGCGTGGTCGACGCGGGTGGCTTTGGCCTGCAGATCATCCTCGAGGGCATGCTGAAGACGGTCGAGGAGGCGGAATCATTCCACGTCGACACGACCGCGGCGAGGCCGAAGGCCGCGCAGATCGCCCTCGACCTGCCCGAAGGCGGGTGGGGCTACTGCACGGAGTTCCTCATCGACGGCACCGACCTCGACCTCGACCAGATACGAAACGGGATCGAGGCGCTCGGCAACTCGGTGCTCGTGGTCGGCGAACCGGAGCTCGTCAAGGTTCATGTCCACACGGACGACCCCACGCGCGTGATCAACCTGGCCGGCGGCTTCGGGAAGATCCTGAAGCTCAACGTCGGCGACATGTCGACCCAGCACAAGCGCATCCTCGACAGCGAGTCGGCTGCCGGCAGGCCGCCGCGCCCCAATGGAGTCGGCCTCGTCGCGGTGGTCGCAGGCAGCGGGCTGGTCGAGATCTTTCGCGGCCTGGGTGTGGACGCGATCGTCGAGGGCGGCCAGACCATGAATCCGAGCACCCAGGACATGCTCACCGCTGTCGACGGCGTGCCGTACGACGAGGTCGTCCTCCTGCCCAACAACGGCAACGTCATCCTCGCGGCGAGCCAGGTTCCAAGTCTGACCAAGAAGAAGGTCCATGTCATCGAAACCCACAGCGTTCCGCAAGGCGTCGCCGCTGTGGTCGCATTCCGGTCCGAGCGCGGCGGAGCCGACAACGCGTCCGCCATGAAGGCCGAGGCCGCGCGCATTCAGACGATCGAGGTGACTCACGCGGTGCGCGACACACGTTCGAACGGCCTCAAGGTCAAGAAGGGGGATGTGATCGGGCTCATCAACGACAAGCTGGAGTTTGCCGGCGCCGACTACGCCGAGGTCGTCAACAAGGCGCTCGGCAAGCTTGGCCCCGAGGCATACGAGCTCGTCACCGTCTATCGAGGCCAGGGCGCGAGCGACGACGAGATGGCGAACCTCGAGTCGGCGATCCGCTCAAGCTTCCCCGGCCTGGAGGTCGAGGTCCAGCAAGGCGGCCAGCAGCACTACCCATTCATCCTCTCTGTCGAATAGTCGCGCCGGGGTGACCTCCGAGCGTCGGTTCGCGGTGGTCACCGACTCCACCGCCGATCTTCCCGACGAATGGCGTGCTCGGTACGGCATCGAAGTGGTGCCGCTGAAGGTCATCTTCGGCAACGAGACATTTCGCGATCGCGTCGACATGTCCGACGACGAGTTTTTCCGCCGGCTCGCCGCCGCGACGAAGCTGCCGACCACGTCGGCGCCGTCGCCGGGCGAGTTTGCTGAGGTTTATCGACGATTGGCAGCGAACCATGACGGCTGCATCTCCATCCACCTCGGCGCCCAGCTCTCCGCGACTGCCGAGGCCGCGCGGATCGGTGCGCAATCGGTCGAAGGGTTCAGGGTCGAGGTCGTCGACAGCCAGACCGTGACGATGCCCATCGCCTTCCTGTGCAAGGTGGCCGCAGAGTGCAAAACGCTGGAGGCGGCCATAGCCGCCGTCGAGGCGCGGGTCCCGAAAACCCGGGTCCTCGCGCTTCTCGACACGCTGCGGTACCTCGAGATGGGCGGTCGCCTCAATCGGGCCCAGGCGATGATCGGGACGATGCTCGACCTCAAGCCGCTCCTCCTGGTCGCCGATCGCGAGATCAAGCCGGTCGAGCGAGTGCGGACGCGGTCGCGGGCGATCTCGCGGATGGTCGACTATTTTCGCGGCGAGCTACCGGTGGAGCACGTCGCGGTGATGCACGCTCAGGCGCCCGATGAGGCTGAGAAGGTGGCGGCGGGTCTACGCGCGGAGCTGGCTGGCCAAGAGATCGCGATCGGCAAGATCGGCTGCGTCCTCGGCACGCACACCGGGCCCAAAGCCCTCGGCGTCGTCTACATCAAGAAGTAGCCAATTTCACCGACTTGCCGGGGAGCGGCCACACGCGCAGCACCGGCGGCGTCACCGCCACGATCCGAGGTACGGCGGCGACCGCGAGCCTGAACGCGCGCTGCTGCGCGCGTCCCCAGTTCAGCCCATATGACTCCCTCAGGACAGGAGGCAGCAGCCCGGTTGTCACCACCTCGAACGGAACCATGAGCGGTCCCGGCAGCAGACGGAGTCGGGGCCGCACCACCAAACGGGCCAGGGTCTTCGCGCGTGGGGTGACGTGCACCTCCCCCCCCGCGATCATCCCGTCCAGGTATTGGTCGAAATCCCGAAGCGATTCCGGGAATCGATCCCGCGGGATTCCGAGCAGCTCGCCCAGCAGCTTCGACTCCTGGTAGAAGTCCTCACGCTCAGATGTTGTCAGGGGCGCGACGAACGTCTGGTAGGTGACGAGGGCGGAGTCAACCAGCGTTGCGTGCACCCACATCAGGAGCTCCGGATCGAGCGCGTGATAGTCGTCACCCCGAACGCGGGAGTGCGCCTGATTGACCGCCCGGGCTGCGGCCAGCGCGGTCTCTCGCTCACCGAAAACGATCGCCATCGTCACCAGCACGGTGCGGCGGAGACGCCGGATGGGATGAGCGCGGAAGTCCGAATGATCGTCGACCCCCGCCGCCACCTTGGGGTGCGCCAGCTGCATCAGCAGCGCGCGCCCACCACCCAGCAGGAGGATGTTCTCGCGGCTGACACGCCGAGTTATCGAATCGTCAGCGTATAGGCCGGTCAGGTTGTCGCCTTGTCCATCTCCGCGTTGAAATCGTCGCGGTAATGCTGGTAGTAAGACTTGATCTTGGCAGCGAACCCTGTGAAGTCGAGCGCGTTCATTGCCGTCAGGTCAGCCGTCACCTGTTTGTCGGCGGCGTCGGAATCCGCAGCGGTGCGGGCGTTCAACACCTTGGCGACATCGACTGCGTATGCCTGCAGGAGGACGAGGAAGTCGTGGTACTGGCTTGGGAGCCCGGGCGCGTTCGCCGTCAGTTGCTGGGCTTTGGCCGCATCCGCCCCGAGCAATGCGTCCGCACTCGATGTGCCGACGAAGTCGTTGTTCTTGGCAGCCGCCAGCATCGCGTCCCAATCGATCAACGCCTGGAAGTACGCCTGATAGAACTGTCCCAACAGCAAGTAGCCGGCTGCGGCCGACTTGACGGCGACCGCGGCCGTGCGCGCGTGATCGATTCGGCCGGCCTCGGCGGCGAGGCGACCGCTGCTGATCGCCGCGAGCCACTGCTGGTCGTGCAAGCGTGAGCGAGCCGCCGCCATCGCCTGATCGTCGCCGCCGACAATCGTTCTGATGCTCTGAGACTCCGATACGAGCTGGCCGGCGGTTGACTTGTCCACCTTGGCATCCGACATCTGCGCGAAGGAGCTCACTTGCTGGTCCAGGAGGTCGAACGTGGTGTTCACGTAGGCGCGATGGGCGCTCGCACCGTTGATGGCGCCGCTGGCGTCCGAGATGCGGCTGGACGCGTACACATATCCTGCCGACACATAGGCGATGACCCCGACCAGCAGCACGACGACGACGGCGATCGAAGCAATGACCACCCACAGGTTCCGCGAGCCGCGTCGCGGGCCGGGGGCGGGCGGATACCCATACGCGGGGGTCGCGCTTGCGTATTTCGGGGCCGGGGGGTAGGTCGCGGCCGGGGGAGGCGCAGGGGCGGCCGGGGGTTGATCGGCCGCTGGGCCCTGGTCAGCCGAGGGGGGATCTGGCGGCGGAGGCGGGTACGGCGGCAGATCACTCACGATGTGAAATCTACATGCTGTTCGCTTTGGAGATCTCCGAGTTGTAATCGTCGATCAGGGGCGTGTAGTAGCTCGCGATCTCACTCCCAATCTTGGTGAAGTCGTACGAGTCCAGCTTGGTGACGTCAGCCGTGACTTTGGGCGACAGAGACTGCCCGGCGCTCACATCGCTCGCGTTGACCGCGGCGAGAAGCTTGCCCTCGTCCGTGGTGAAAGTCTGAAAGTCGACGATGAACTGGTGGACCTCGGGTGGCAACCCGGGTGCGTTGGACGCCTGCAGCGCCTTGCCCAGGTCGGTCTGCAGCGTTGAGACGCCCGCGAGCGCACCCTGGAAATCTGACGCCTGGATTTTGTTGCCGACCGTGTCGAAGTCTATGAGCGCGTCGAAGAATGACTGATAGAACGTCGCCAGCAGCACGTAGTCACCCGTGAGAGTCTTGCTATCACCAAGCGCCTTGCGTTCATGACCGATCTTGCTGGAGTAGTGATCGAGATTCGATCGATTGAACACAGTCAGCCATGAGCTGTCGGTCAGGCTGGCCTGAGCAGACGCCAGCAGCGCGTCGTCAGCTGCGCTTGTGGTCTCGGCTGCCTTCGATTTGCTCACCACCTCGTCCAGCAACGCCCGATCGGCCTTGAGGTCGCTCGCGGTCGCGGCCGTGTTCGTGGTCGTGAACTTCGTGTTGAACAGGTTCACCGTCTCGGTGATGGCGTTCTGGTCGGCGACCACGCCGTTGTAGGTGTTCCTGGCGCCATCCAGTCGACTCGTGGCGAACGCGAAACCGGCGGCCGCGTAGCCGAAGACTCCGACCAGGGCCACGATTACGATCGCGGCAAAAATGCGAGTGTTACGAGTGTTACCGGTGTTGCGAGCACCGGGAGCGGAGGGAGCTATCGGCGCTGCATCAGCCGGAGGCGCCGCATCAGGCGGCGGCTCGCTCACGTCAGTGGAATCCATGCTCACGCGACGAATGCGCCTCCAGCGCACCTACATGGCGTTGGCTTTGGCAACCTCTGCGTTGTAAGCGTCGACCAAGGGCGTGTAAAACGCGAGGATGGCAGTGTTGATCTTGGCTATGTCATGCGCGTCCACTTTGACGCCGTCCGCATCGACCTGATTGATGTCGGCCTGCAGCGTGCTGTCGGACGCGCCGTTAAGGGCGTCGTTCAGCAGCTTCGAAGTGTCCGTCGCCTCGGCTTGTAGATCCGTCAGGAACGCCTTCATATCGGGCGGAAGCCCAGGGGCATCAGCGAGTGAAATAGCTTTGCCGACGTCGGTCTTGAGCGACCCCAACGCCGACGCCATGCCGGTGAAGTCGTTGGCGTTGCCCTTGGTGACGAGGGTGTCGACATCGATGAGCGAGTCGTCGTACGACTGGAGGAAGGTCCCGAGCTGAACCAGGTCAGTGGTAATCGTCTTCGCGCTCACAAGCGCGTTGCGCCAGTGCCCGATCTTGCTTGACATGTTGTCCAGGCGCGAGCGACTCAACGTGGTCAGCCATGAGTTGTCGCCGAGGCTGTCCTGGGCAGAGACGAGGGATGCCTGATCGGTCGTGATGGTCGCCTGAGCGGCTTGCGACTGGGTCACCACCTGGGCCACCGCCGTCTTGTTCGATTTCAATTCCGTCCCGGTGGCCTTGGTGTCAAGCGCGGCCACGTCCTTGGTGGAGTTGAACTGGGCGGTGATCGCGTTCTCGTTGGTGATCACCGTGTTGAGCGTCTTGGTCGAGCTGTCGATCCTGCTCGTGGCGAATGTAAAACCGGCCACCGCATAACCGATGGCGGCCAGCACCAGGACGACCAGGACGGCGACCGCGACGATGATCGGACCCGAGCTGCGACGGGGAGCCGCGGCGCCGGGCGCCCCATAGCCAGGAGGTGCGGTGTAGTCGGGAGGCGGTACCAGGGGCGCAGGTTCCGCCGCAGCGGCCGGGGGCGTGTGGGCGGGTGCCTCCCAGGCCGCCGGTTGGGCAGCGGGCGCGGGCTCAGGCGTGGGCTCGGGCGTGGGCTCCTCCGCCGTTGGGGTTTCTTCAGGTGGCGTGCCGGGCGGGCCTTCGTTCACGATGCTGCACTGTAACCCGTCTTGGTCCTATTTTGGCTGAATGGTCGTCCTCAATCCCCGTCTGGCCCTGGACTCACCGGTCAAGGAGCTGCCCAAGGTCAAGCCCCTCGACCAGAAGCGGCTCGGAGCTTTGGGCATCTTCACCGTCCGCGACCTGCTCCTGCACCTGCCCTTCGGCTGGGAGCAGTTCGGCGATCCGAAAGCGGTGGCGGACCTGGAGGACGGGACGCTGGCCACCGTCGTCGGCACCATCGTCCGGATCGCACCCAAGATCAGCAGGTACAAGAAGCTCAAGCTCACCCAGGGCGCGCTGGCCGACGGCGCCGACGACGAGCTGAATCTCGTCTGGTTCAACATGCCGTGGATCGCCGGCCAGTTGCACCGGGGAGATCGCGTGGCCGTCGCCGGCACGGTCAGAGCCACCCGGTTCGGTCATTTCGAGATGCGCAACCCGCACCACGAGCTCCTCCATGGAACCGATGGCGCCGGCCCGAAGTACATCGGCGGCCTCATGCCGAAGTACCACCTGGTCAAGGGGCTCACTTCCAAGAAGCTCTCAGGCTGGATCGACGCCGCGCTGCCGCTGGCCGACCGGCTGGAAGACGAGCTGCCGCAAGACGTGCGCGACCGCCATCGCTTGCTGCCACTGGCGGAGGCGGTGCGGCTCGGCCACAAGCCGGCGACCGAGAGCGACTGGTTCGACGCGCGACGCCGCATGGGCTTTGCCGAGCTGTTCGAGCTGCAGGCGGTGTTCGCCCTGATGCGCGCCAGCATCGCGGCCGAGCCTGCTTCGCCGATCCCTTACCGCCAGGAGGTGATCGATGCCTTCAAGCGCGGGCTCGGCTTCGAGCTGACCACGGCGCAGCGCCGGTCGATGTGGGAGACGTTCCAGGACATGGAAAGGACCACGCCGATGAACCGCCTCCTGAACGGCGACGTCGGGTCGGGCAAAACGGCGGTGGCGGCCGCCGGGGCCGCCATGGCGCACGCCGCCGGCCTGCAGTCCGTGGTGATGGCGCCGACAGAGATCCTGGCTCGCCAGCACCTGCACAGGTTCCGGGAGTATCTGGAGGAGAGCTTTCCGGGGCTCACCGTCGAGCTCCTGGTCAGCAGCCAGAGCGCGGCGGAGCGTCGCCGCGTCCGGGCGGCCGCCGCCAGCGGCCATTGCGCCCTCGTCGTGGGCACACACGCGTTGATCGAAGAGGACGTCGAGTTCGCGGATCTCGGCCTGGCGGTGGTCGATGAGCAGCACCGTTTTGGCACGCGCCAGCGCGAGCTTCTGCGAGCCAAGGGCAAAGGTCGGCCTCATTTCTTGGCCATGACCGCCACGCCCATTCCACGGACTCTCGCGCTCGCTCGATTCGGAGAAATGTCAGTGTCGGTGATCGACGAGCTGCCGCCTGGACGCACGCCGGTCGAGACCGAGGTGGTGCCGCCTGACGAGCGCCCGCGCGCCTACGAGCTGGTCAAGACCCAGGTACACGTGGGCCGCCAGGCGTTCGTCATCTGCCCGCTGATCGAGGATTCGGAGAAGGTGGTGGCGCGGTCCGCGACGGCCGAGTTCGAGCGCCTGAGGAAGGACGTGTTCCCGGAATTCACGATGGCGCTCATCCACGGGCGCCTCAAAGAAAAAGACGAAGTCATGCGGCGCTTCGTCGCCGGCGAGATCCAGGTCCTGGTCGCGACGGCCGTCGTCGAAGTGGGGGTGGACGTCCCCAACGCCACGGTGATGATGGTGGAGGGCGCAGACCGTTTCGGGCTCGCGCAGCTGCATCAGTTCCGAGGCCGAGTGGGGCGGGGCGCGGCCGAGAGCTACTGCTTGCTGCTCGCCGACGACCCGTCGGAGGCGAGCGTGAGGCGCCTCGAGCTGGTCCAGAGCATCCGCGATGGTTTCAAGCTCGCGCAGGAGGACATGGAGCAGCGGGGTGTAGGCGAGCTGATGGGCACAAAGCAGCATGGGATGTCCGATGCCGCCATGGACGCGCTCAGGAAGCCATTGCTCCTTGACGAAGCGAGGGATGAGGCCCAGCGTCTGTTGCAGTCCGATCCGGGATTCGAGAAACACCCGGCGCTCCGGGCAGCGGTCGAGGCGCGGCGCGCGAAAATCCTGATCAGCTAGCCTGCTCAGGTGCCCGCGCTGCCGTTCGTGGTCGAGCTGACCCGCGACCTGATCCGGCTCGACACCACGAACCCGCCCGGCGAAGAGCACCTCGCGGTCGAGCTCGTCGAACGGCTGCTGCGCGACGCGAACATCGATTACGCGCGATACGAGAGCGAGCCGGGACGCCCCAACCTCGTCGCTCGGGTGAAGGGTCGCGGCGAGGCACCTCCACTCCTTCTCCAGGGCCACGTCGACGTCGTGACCACGGTCAACCAGGACTGGCGCCACCGGCCGTTCGGCGGCGACATCATCGACGGGTACCTGTGGGGCCGCGGCGCCCTCGACATGAAGAGCGGCGTGGCGATGATGGTCGGCGCCCTGATTCGCGCCCAGGCTCGCGGCGGGGCAGCGGGTGACCTCGTCCTCGCTGTGCTCGCCGACGAGGAGGCGGGCGGCATCTGCGGCGCCAGGTGGCTGGTTGATGCTCATCCCGAGCTCTTCACCGGCATCCGGCACGCCATCGGCGAATCAGGCGGCGTCGCGCTCCACGTCGGCGGCCGTCGCTTCTACCCGATCATGGTCTCCGAGAAGCGTGGCTGCCAGATGCTGGTCACGCTCCGCGGACCCGGCGGCCATGGATCGGTGCCGGCGCACGGCGGAGCGATGGCGAAGCTCGGCAACCTGCTGACCAGGCTCGACGCCGGCCGCCTGCCTGTCCACATCACGACTCCTGTCCGCCACCAGCTGGAAGGGATGCGCGACGCGCTGGACGAGCCCTTGAGGAGCCGCATCGGCGCGCTTCTCGATCCTGCGCGCGCCGACGCCGCGCTCGCGGAGCTTGGCGCGCTGAGCCGCGGACTGGACGCCGCGCTGCACAACACCGTCAACGCGACGATCGTGAGCGGCGGCGTGAAGATCAACGTCATCCCCAGCGAGGTGCAGGTGCAGCTGGACGGCCGCCTGCTGCCGGGGTTTGGGCCGGAGGACATGGTGCGAGAGCTGCGGGAGGCGGTCGGATCGGAGCCGGAGATCGAGGTCCTGCTCGTGGGGCCCGCGCAGCCTGAGGTCGACCTCTCCCAGTTCGAACTCTTTGCCTCAGTGCTGAAGGAGGCCGACTCGGGCTGCGTGCCGGTGCCGTCCCTCGTCACGGGCGGTACCGATGCGCGTCATTTCGCGCGGCTGGGGATCCGCACGTATGGTTTCCTGCCGCTCAACATTCCGCCCGACTTCAACTCATCGCCGACGATCCACGCGGCCGATGAGCGCGTTCCCGTCAGCGCGCTCGAGTTCGGCGCCGAGTGCGTGTACGAAGCGGCGATGAGGTATCGCGGCTAGATTTAGGCCCAATGGACGCACCTCTGCGATTGACGGAGTACAGCCACGGGGCCGGTTGAGCCTGCAAGCTCAGCCCGGTGGAGCTAGGGCAGGTACTCGGGGCTTTGCCCCCGATCGTTGACCCCAATGTGCTGACCGCCTCATCGTCTCGCGATGATGCCGCGGTCTATCGCATCGCGCCCGATCGCGCTTTGGTCGCGACGCTGGATTTCTTCACGCCCATCGTCGACGACCCGTCTGATTTCGGCGCCATCGCCGCGGCCAACTCCATCAGTGACGTGTACGCGGTGGGCGCGCGACCGCTGTTCGCGCTCGGCATCACGGCGTTCCCGCGCGAGAAGCTGAGCACCGGCCTCCTCGAGAAGATCGTCTCGGGTGGCGCCGCCAAGATGGCCGAGGCCGGGATCGCGGTCGTGGGCGGGCACTCGGTCGACGACCCGGAGCCGAAGTTCGGGTACACGGTGATCGGCGAGGTGCATCCGGATCGCCTCGTAGGCCACGATGGTGCGCGAGCAGGAGATGTTCTCTTCCTCACCAAACCTCTCGGCTCGGGACTGGTGGCGACGGCGATCAAGCGCGGCCTCTGTCCACCTGCGTTGGAGCGTCTCGCCATCGAGGTCATGTCGACCCTCAACCGTCGCGCGTCCGAAGCGATGCTCGCGGCCGGAGCGACCGCGGCCACGGACGTCACCGGGTATGGGCTCATCGGCCATCTCACCAACCTGTCCGGCGGCGCTGACATCGACATGCACGCGGTTCCGTTCATGGATGGCGTGCGCGGCCTGGCGGAACGTGATCTGTTTCCCGACGGAAGCCGGCGAAACCACGCCGCATATCGCGATCAGATCGACTGGGGCGGCATCTCCGAGCTCGACCAGCTCATGCTCTGCGATGCGCAGACCAGCGGCGGCCTCCTGGTCGCTATCCCACCGGAGAGTGCCTCCGGATTCCCGGGCGCGAGAATCGGCACCATTAACGGTCATGGATCCATTCGCGTCCGCGCTTGACCAGGCCGCGGCGGTCAGACGCCGCGAGGTATCGTCGACCGAGCTCACGCGTGCATACATAGAGCGCATCGAGCGGCTCAACCCGCGCCTGAACGCTTACGTCCTGACCACGCCCGAGCTTGCCCTCGAGCAAGCGAAGGCTGCCGATGAGGCCAACATCGGCTACCCGCTGCGAGGAGTCCCGACCTCCGTCAAAGACCTCGTCTCGCTGGCGGGCTATCCCCTCACGTTCGGCTCGCGGGCATTCGAGGACTACACGCTGCCGATGGATTTCTTTCCGGTCGCTCGGCTAAAAGAACAAGGCTGTCCGATCCTCGGCAAGACCAACACGTCCGAGTTCGGAACCCGCCCGACCACCGAGTACGGCCTCTTTGGCGCGACGCACAATCCATGGCACGTCGGCCACTCCGCGGGCGGATCGAGTGGAGGCGCGGCCGCGGCGGTGGCGGCGGGGCTGTGCGCCTTTGCCCACGGCTCCGACGGAGGTGGCTCGGTCCGCATCCCGTCGAGCTGCTGCGGCACGGTCGGCCTGAAGCCGTCGCGTGGGCGCATCTCGCCAGGTCCGCTGCTGGGCGAGCACTGGGCGGGTCTGTCGACCGACGGCGCGATCGCGCGCACGGTCGCCGATGCGGCGGCCGGCCTGGACGCGATGGCCGGTCACTTGCCCGGCGATGCCTACTGGGCTGACATCGATGGGAGGTTCGCCGATTCAGCAACGCCAACCGACCGCAAGCTGCGCATCGGCTTCACGGTTCGGTCCAGCGCGAAGGTCGAGGAAGAGGTGGCCCGCTGCGTGCGAGAGGTGGCCAGGCTGCTCGAGGGTCTCGGCCATCGCGTCACCGAAGGCGGCCCGGACACGGAGCCGTTTCGCGCACCCATGCAGCTGATCGTGGTTTCCGGACTCGGCTCGCTGCCGATCGCCGACGAAAGCAAGCTCGAACCGTTCAACGTGTTGGGCCTCGCGTTCGCGAAGCAGCTGACCGCGGTCGATTACGTTCGCTCGGTCGATGCAATTCGGATGCACAGCCGCATCGTGGTCAGCTTCTGGGACACGCACGATGTGCTCGTGACCCCCACGCTGCCGCGAACAGTGCCTCCGCTCAACACCCTTGGTGCCGAGCTCGAGTCCGCCGGCGACGAGTACATGGACTTCGTCAGCTTCACGTACCCCTACAACTGCACCGGCCAGCCCGCGATCTCGCTGCCGCTGGGCGTCGATGCGGCGGGAATGCCGATCGGGGTGCAGCTCGTCGGGCCGCCACGCGGCGAAGCGCTCATCCTCGGCCTGGCGGCGCAGCTCGAGCAGGCGAGGCCATGGAGCGGCCGCCGCCCGCGACTCAATTAGTTGTCGAGGCTTCGCGTCGCAGGCGGGGAGGCTCGTGGGCGCCGGCTCAAGGCACCGAAAGGCATCCGGCCCACGCAGGGCATGGTCAAGGCAGCGATCTTCAACATGGTCGGTTCGGGGATTGAAGGCGCGCACGTGCTCGACCTCTTCGCTGGTTCGGGCGCCATCGGCATCGAAGCGCTTTCACGCGGCGCCGCCGAGGTCACGTTCGTGGACAGGGAACCGCGTGGTCTTGCTATCCTGCGCCAGAACTTGGACGCCCTCGAGCTGAAGGAGAGAGCGCGCGTCGTCCGTGGCGATGTCGTGCGCTGGCTCGAGAGCTCGCCCGCCGAGGTCGGGCGGGCCGGACTCGTCTTCCTCGATCCGCCTTACGAGGATGTCGTGCTCGATCGTGCCCTGTTGGCGCTCGACCGCGCGCTGACAGATGCAATCGTCGTGGCCGAACACTCACGGCGCCAGGGGCTGCCGCAGCTGTCCAGATTGCAGACCGACCGGCAGCGGCGCTATGGCGACACGATGGTGACGGTTTTTCGCGTATGACCGATAAGACCGCCGTCTACCCCGGCAGCTTCGATCCTTTTACGAATGGCCACCTCGATGTAGTCGAGCGCGCCCTCGGGATCTTCGACCGCCTCATCGTCGCGGTGGCGGCGAACCCCGACAAGCGCCAGCCTCTGTTCACTGTTGAAGAGAGGGTGCACCTCATCAAAGGCGCCCTTTCAGGCCACGACCGAGTAGAGGTCTCGAGCTACACAGGCCTCACCGTCGAATACGCTCGCTCTCAGGGAGCGAACACGTTGGTGAAGGGGCTGCGTGCCTACTCCGACTTCGATGCCGAGCTGCAGCAGGCGCTCATGAACCGCAAGCTCGCGCCCGACATCCATACCGTCTTCCTCATGTCGAGCTTCGCCCACATCTACGTTTCGTCAAGTATCTTGAAGGACATCGCGAGCTATGGCGGAAACGTGTCGGACCTGGTGCCGCCGGGCGTCGCCAAGGCGCTGAAGGAGAAGTTCAGATAAAGGTCGACGAGCTGCTTGACCGTTTCGAGTACTTGATCCAGAACGCACGCCACGTTCCGCTGTCGACCCAGGTGATGGTCAATGAGGACGAGATCATGGAGCTCATCGACCAGCTTCGATTCAACCTGCCTGACGAGATCAAGCAGGCGAACTGGACCGTGTCGGAGCAGCAGCGCATCATCTCGGAGGCCCACGCCGAGGCCGCTCGCATCATGTCTCGTGCCAACGAGCGAGCGGAGGAGACGTCGTCCGACCACGAGATCCTGCGGCGTGCCGAACGTCACGGAGCGCAGGTCGTCAAGGACGCGCAGGCGAAATCGGACGAGATCATCCGCCAGGCCGAGGCTTATGCGTTGGAGCAGTTGAAACAGCTCGAGGCGCACCTCGGGCGCACGCTGGCGACGGTGAGGCGTGGTGTCGAGGCGCTGCAGTCGAGTCAACCCGAGGCGGACGAGGGCGGCGAAGCCGCCTCCAAGTAGCCGGCACCCCAACTCCGGTAAAATTCGGCAGCCATGGCTCTGCCGAAGGTCAAGCTCTCCAAGTCGAAGAAGGGTCGACGGCGTTCGCATCTCGCGTTGGTGCACGTGCAGCTTCAGCCATGTCCGAACTGCAAGAAGCTCATGCGACCGCACGCGATCTGCCCTAACTGCGGCCACTACGCCGGCCGCGAGGTCATAAAGGCTAAGGAGTAGGTGGGAATCCCCTCTCCCCGCAGGGGAGAGGGTTAGCAGAGGGGTCGCCGGGATCTGGCTCCGCCAGGCCCGGCGCCTAAAGGGGGGAGTTCCCCCCTCATAAAATGGAGGGGCGCGCTAACCCATGCCGAAGGTCGCCTTTTTGTTTCCAGGCCAGGGCTCTCAGCACGCCGGCATGGGCACCGACCTCCTCACCGATCCCGAGGTCGCCGAGCTGTGCGACCGCTGCTCGGCCGGCGCCGACGTCGACCTCCGCCACCTCCTGGTCAGGGCGGACGACGATGAGCTGAGGCTGACTCAAAACGCGCAGCCCGCGCTCTGCTTCATGGGCCTGGCGCTGACCCTGCTGCTCAAGCGGCGCGGGGTCGAGCCGGCCGCCGCGGCCGGCCACTCAATCGGCGAGTACGCCGCGCTCGCGGCCGGTGGAGCCGTCGGCGCGCCGCAGGTGATCAAAGCGGTGGTCGAGCGCGGCCGGGCGATGGCCGAGGCCGTCCCGGCGGGCACCAGCTCGATGGCAGCGGTGCTCGGCCTCGACGCGCAGGCCGTGGAGGTGGCGCTGGCGGGGATGAACGATGCCTGGCCGGCCAACTACAACACCCCGACCCAGACCGTGATCGCCGGCACCACGGCCGGTCTCGAGGTGGCCGCACGTCGCCTGCAGGAGGCCGGCGCCAAGCGCGTCATCCCGCTGAACGTGAGCGCTGCGTTCCACACGCCTCTGATGGCCCCCGCCGCCGCGCGGCTGAGGACGGCGCTCGATCGCATCGAGTGGCGATCGCCGCGAGTGCCGGTCATGGCCAACCTCAGCGGACGGCAGCATCAGGGCGGTGATCGCATCCCGCATGTGATGGAGATGCAGTTGCGATCGCCTGTCCGCTGGGCCGGGTGCATTGGCTCGCTCGTGGAGATTGGCTGTGACACTTTCGTCGAGGTCGGTCCGAAGCGCGCGCTGACCGGAATGATGAAAGAGCTGGCCCCAGGCAAGAACGCAGTGGCGGTGGGGACTCCGGCCGCCAGCCTGGAGCTCACAATCCCAGCCTGAGGCGTGGGGCTCGGGCTGGTAGAGTAGGTCCCGGCAACCCCCAACGTGCGTTCGCATTGGAGGCGAGATTGGAAACGCAGAAACTTAGCTTCGAAGACTTCAAGAACATCGTGGTGGAGCGGCTTGGCTGCGAGCCTGAGCAAGTGACGATGGATGCCTCCTTCCAGGAGGACCTGAACGCCGACTCGCTCGACCTCGTTGAGCTGATCTATGCATTCGAAGAGAACACGGGTCTCGAGATTCCCGATGAGGACGCCGAGAAGATCACGACCGTCGGCCAGGCCTGGGAATACATACAGGAGAAGGCCGGCTCATAGCACAGAGTGCAGCTCCTCTCGCGCAGTCGTTAGAGCAGCTCCAGCAGAAGATCGGGATTCACTTTCGCGATCCAGGCCTTTTACTCGAGGCGGTCACCCATAGCTCGTTCGCGAATGAGAGCCCGCATCAATCGCCGCGCGACAACGAACGGCTTGAGTATCTCGGCGACGCCGTCCTGCAGCTGATCACCGCCGAGTACCTGTACAAGCATCACCCCCGCGCGGCCGAGGGCGAGCTGACACAGACTCGTTCGGCGATGGTCAACACCAACACGCTGGCTCAGATGGCCGAGCAGCTCGACCTCGGTAGTTACCTCTACCTGGGCAAGGGCATCGCCAAGGGCGGCGGTCGAAATCTGAAGTCGCTGCTCGCGAACGCGTTCGAGGCCGTGCTCGGCGCCGTCTTCCTGGATGCCGGCTACGACGCCGCCTACCACTACTACCTCAACCGCTACCGATCGCTGCCGGCCCCCGCCCAGGACGAGAACTTCAAAGGCCGCCTGCAGCAGGTGGCGCAAGAGCGTTTCGGGTCGACCCCGTTCTACGACAGCGAGGGTGCGCGCGTGGGCAACCAGCGCGAGTACACATCCGTGGTGTTCGCGGGATCGGAACCGCTCGGCACCGGGCATGGGGCGACCAAACAGGAGGCCGAGCAAGAGGCCGCGCGGGCGGCACTGCAAGGTCTCGGCGACGGCCTGGTCGCCGGCGCGGCGCCGAAAGCGGCTCGTACGCCCCGGCCGCGCAAGCGGCGCGCCCCCAACCCGCCTGCGACCGACATGATCAAAATCCTTCCCGATCCGGAGCCGATCCCCTCTCCCCCTCGGGGAGAGGGTGAGCAGGGGGGTGCGCCGGGAGCCGGCTCCGCCGGGCCCGGCGCCTCCAGGGGGGAGTCCCCCCTCGACGGAGAGGGGCGTGAGGGAGAGGGGCGTGAGCCAGAACAGCCGTCGACCAGAAGCAGGCAGTTCGGGGAACCGATCGACTAGTGGCCCGTTCCGGAGGTCCGCAGCGTATGCGCGGCCTGGACGGCCGGAGCCAAGGCAAGGGTGGCGCCGCGAGGAGCGCATCGTCAGATGCGTGACGATGCGGTGCCGGGCCCCTTAACGCAGGCTTCAGTGCCTCTCTCGGGGCCCCCACGGAATCGTTAGATTCCCTGGGGTGAGACAGCACCCGGACGTCCAGGACGATGAAGACGCAAGGAACTTCCGGAATGGGCCACTCAGGGCACATATAGTGCCCCGGAGTCAGATGGGCCCTACATCTGCTACCTTGAGGCGAACTTGTTCCTGCGCTCGCTGAGCCTGCTGGGCTTCAAGACCTTCGCCCGGGCGACCGAGATCCGATTCGAAGGCGGAGTCACGGCGATCGTCGGGCCGAACGGCTCAGGGAAGACCAACATAGTCGACTCCATCAAGTGGGTGCTCGGGTCGGGGCAGGCGAAAGACCTCCGCGGCAAGAAGATGGAAGAGGTCATCTACGCCGGGGGCGAGCGGCGCTCGCGGGCCGCATACGCCGAGGTGACCGTCGTCTTCGATAACACCGCGGGCCGTCTCCCCGTGGACTACCACGAGGTCGCGATCAAGCGACGGATCGAGCGCGACGGCGAAAGCGACTACTTCCTCAACGGCACCCGCGTGCGCCGCCGCGACCTCATCCATATCCTCGCCTCGACGGGTCTCACCGTCGACTCCTACGCGATCATCGACCAGCACGACATCGAGACGATCGTCGTGTGCTCGCCCTCCGAGCGCCGTGCGCTCCTGGAGGAAGCGGCGCAGGTTCGCGGGGTGAAAGCTCGGCGCCAGGAGGCCGCTCAGCGCCTGGCCGAGCTGGCCCAGAACCTGCTCCGCCTCGAGGACCTGCGGTCGGAGATCGAACCGCGCCTGGAGGTCGTGCGCGTTCAGGCGGCGTCCGCGCGGGAAGCGGCCGAAGCGCAGGCGCGACTGGAGCTGCTGCGCGGAAGCATCGTCTGGGAGGAGTGGCGCGAAGCTCGAGACGCCCACCGGCGGGCATCGACGCAAGCGCAGTCACTGGAACGGCGCCTGATCGAGGCGCGCGAGCAGGCCAGATCGGCGGAGGCCGAATTCGCCGGCTGGCGCGTGGAAATGCAGGCCGCGCAGGACCGAAGGCTCAACCGCCAGACCACACTGGGTCGGCTGCGACTCGAGCTGGCCGCGGGAGAGCACTCGCTCGAGCTCGCCAAGGAGCGCGCCGAGAGCCACGCGGCGGTCGCCGAGGCCCTGCGTCGCGAGGATGCGGAACACCGCCGGCAGGCCGGCGTTGCCGAAGCGCTTCGCGAGCAGCTGAACGACGAGCTCGCAAAGGCAGTGCGAGCGCTCGAGGCGGTGCCCACGCTGGCGCCGGCAAGCGAGCCGGCGGATCCGGCGCAGGCGCAGCATGCCCAGCGCGTGGCCGAGCAGGCTCTGCGCGCGGTTGCGATCGCGACATCGTCTCTCGCCGGCCTGCGCACGAGGCGTGAGTTTCTCGAGCAGCAGGTGGGTCGATCGCGCGCCGGAGCGGAGGCCGCACAAGGGATTCCCGATGCGGATGCCGCGCTGGCGGCAGCGCGGTCCGCAGCCCGGACTGCCGAATCCGCCGCGATCTCCATCGCCAGACTGCGATCCCAGCTCGAGGGTCTCGAATCGCTGCGCCCTGGAACGGCGCCCGGCCTCATGCGGCTGGGAGACGTCCTCACGGCCGAGCCTGGCTACGAGCGGGCGCTGTCGGGCGCGCTTGGTCCCTTGGCTGATGCGCTGGTGGCCGCTGACGAAGAGACCGCCGCGAGCGTGCGAGAGACAACGAGCTCCCAGCTCACCGTTCTCTATCCGTTCGCTGCCGCGCCTGAGCCGAAGTCAGGATCCATGTTGCATCACGTTCGGATCCGCAAGGGTTTCGAGCTGGTGGCGCGCAGGCTCTTGGGCCATGTGGTGGTCGGCGTAGACGTGACGATCGCGGGTGTATATCGCGAACCGGGACTGATTCGCGCCGGCGCCGACCCCCGGGTCGAGATCGACGCCCGCCGTGCTCGCCTCGAGGACGAGATCGAAACCCTGGCGCCAGTCGCCGCGGGTGCTGATGTCGCTGCCAAAGGGATCAAGGAGGCTGAGGCCAGGCTCGACGACCTGCGGACGCGTGCAGGGGGAGCGACGAGCCTCGAGGAGTCCGAGCGGCTGCTCGAGGCGGCGCGGGACGCGGAGAGGGTCGAAGCCGCCAGGGTGCCGGAGCTGGAGCGGCTGGCCGCAGAGGCGGAGAAAGTGGCTGCGGCCAAAGCCGCCGAGCTTGCCGCTCTCGCGACACAGAAGGCGGCCTCGGGGCAGGCCGAGCTGGAGCGAGCGCGGTGGCACGATCGCGGCGAGGACCTGCGCCGACAGCTCAGCGCCGTGGAGGAAGACCTCGCTCGCCATCGCGTGGTCGCGGAAGCGCGCAGCCGCAGGGTGGCCGAAGCGGAGAGCAGCACAGCTCTGGCGGCGGAGATGCTGCCCCGCCTCGGAGCCGAGGCCGAATCCGCGAAAAGCCGCCTCGCCGAAGCGGAGCGAGAAGCACCTGGCGAACAAGCCGAGATGGCGGAGGGCGCGCGGCGCCTGGTCGCATTGGAAGAGGCTCGAATCGACGCCCGGCTCAAGGCCGGAACGCTCGAGGGCAACCTGGAGCTGATGACGCGAGAGGCCGAGCTACATGCTGCGCGCCTGGAGGAGATCCGCGTGCGCATGCCGGACGGAGTTGCGCCTGAGGAGATTCCGGGCGGCAAGGCGCGCGAGAAGGAGATGCGGGCGCTGGAGCGGCGCCTGCAGGAGATCGGGCCCACCAACGCGCTTGCCGAAACCGAATGCCGAGAGCTCGAGGAGCGGTTCGAGACGCTGCGCACCCAGCTTGACGACATCGCGTCCGCCCGCTCAGACCTCGAACAGCTCATCGGCAAGCTGCGCGAGGAGGAGGAGTCTCGCTACGAGGCGGTATTCGGCGCGGTCGCGACCAACTTCCACGAATATTTTTCGCAGCTCGCGCCTGGCGGCCGGGCCACGCTGCGCCACGCCGACGGCGCCGAAGGTCCGCGGTCTGGAGTGGAGATCCTCGTCCAGCCGCCACGCAAGCGACTTCAGAACGTGACCCTTTTGTCGTCAGGCGAGAGGTCGCTCGCCGCCCTCGCCCTCGTGCTGGCGCTCGATGAGGTCAACCCCAGCCCGTTCACCATCCTCGATGAGGTGGATGCCGCCCTCGACGATGCCAACGTGGGCCGTTTCGGAGAGATGGTGGCCCGTCTAGGCGCCGAGCGACAGTTCCTCGTCATCACGCACAACCACGTGACGATGGCGCACGCATCGACGCTGTATGGCATTCACCTCGACGAGAGCGGCGCGTCCCACCTCGTTTCGGTTCGTCTCGAAGACATCCGCAAGCCCGCCACCGCTCAGGGCGCTCTGCCCACCAATCACGCCGCCCAGGCGGGCTGATAGTCCCCTCTCCCCACCGGGGAGAGGGTCAGGGAGAGGGGCGTGGAGCACGACCAATGAGCCAAAGCGTCTGGAGCCGCGTCAGCGGCCGCACGAGGAAGCTTCTCGCCGCCGGCCTCCGCGCGCTCAGCCCGCCGCTGGCGACCGGGTATTACGAAGAGCTGGAGGACCTTTTGGTCGCCGCCGACATGGGCCCGGCGATGGCTGCGCGCCTGGCTGCCGTTGTGCGCGCCCGCGCGCCGCGCACGCGCGAAGAGGCCGAGTCGGCACTCTCCGACGCTGCCTTGGCGGCGATGTCGAAGCGACCGCGCGACCTGGACCTGACGGGCTCGCCCGCGTGCATTCTCCTGTACGGCATCAACGGCGCCGGCAAGACGACGACGATCGGCAAGCTGGCCCATCGTCTGCGCATCCAGGGGCGGAATCCTCTCGTGGTGGCGGCGGACACCTATCGCGCCGCGGGCATCGAGCAGATGGTGGCGTGGGCCGGACGCGCCGGGGCGGCAAGCTTTGCCGGGAAGCCGGGCGCGGATCCGGCCGCTGTCGTCTTCGACGGTGTGCGCCACGCGCGCAGCCGCGGGAACGATGTGGTGCTGGTCGACACGGCCGGCCGGCTGCAGACGCAGCGCAACCTGCTCGAGGAGCTGGCGAAGGTTGGACGAGTGACGACCAAGGCCCTCGAAGGCGGTGCCTACGAATCGCTGCTGGTGCTTGACGCCGTCCTAGGGCTTTCGAGCCTCGCTCAAGCCCGCGCGTTCCACAAGGCGATCCCGATGACAGGGCTCGTACTCGCCAAGCTCGACGGCAGCGCCAAGGGTGGCGCTGTGATCGCGATCGAAAACGAGCTCGATGTCCCGGTCAAGCTGGCGGGAGTGGGGGAGGGCATCGAGGACCTGGAGCCGTTCGACCCGGAAGCCTTCGTGCGTTCATGGTTCGAGGGCTGACCGTGCCGCTAGCCGACCCGCACTGCCACACGCTCGCGTCCGATGGCATGGTCACGCCGGCGGAGCTCGTCGACGCCGCAGTGAAGGCGGGGCTCGACCTGATCGCGATCACCGACCACGACACGATGGCAGCTGCTCGCGAGGTCGAGGAGCGAGGCGAAGCCGCCGGGCTCGCGGTGGTGGTGGGGCAGGAGACGACCACGGCCTGGCCGGCGCAGACGCACATCCTCGGATGGTTCCTCGAGAAGCCGATTGCGCGATCGTTGTCGGTTGAGGACACCGTCAAGGCGATTCGGGACCAGGGCGGGCTCGTGATCGTTCCCCACCCATTCATGCCCACGTACTTCGCCTCGATCCAGCCGGACATGTTGCGCCGGCTCATAGAAAAAGAGCCGGTCGACGGCATCGAAGTCATGTTCACCGCTCCTGCCGGCCCGCGCCGAAGGCGGCTGCTCGACGGATTCATTGATGCGAATCGCGAGCGGCTCGGAGCGTTGATCGGCTCGAGCGACTGTCACTTCGGACGGCACGACATCGCGCAGGTCGTGACCGCGTACGAGGGCGATTTCCGGAGCGCCATCGTGGAGCGCAAGACCACGCCGCGTCGGGGTCCTGGGAAGCTGAGCGTGCCCACTGACATGTTTTGGCGCCAGCAGTGGCGCGCCCTGGTCGACCTTCCGGTCAGGCGGCTTCGCGGGCAGATTTAGAGACATCACACGCGTCCAGAATTGGAGCCATGAGAAAGTCTCCTAAGCCGGATCAGGATCGCTGGGGTCCAGCGGGGCCGAAGATAACGTCCGCGGACAAGCTGGACGCCATCCGGAAAGTCTTGGCCAGTGTCGGGCCAATCATCGTGGAGCACAAGCACTACCGAGGGGCGCGCGGACCAGACTTATTGAGCTTCCAGGACTTCGACGAGTTCAGAAATTGGCTTGACAGTACCGCTGAGGGCGACGCCATCTGGGTCTGGGATTTTGCTGCCGTCTGCAACTCAGGTAACTCCCTGGCACATGGGAAATGTCCAGATGAGCGTGGATGGGTGCCCGCCGGGGGAGCCTATTGATTTCCAAAGGCGCTGGGGAGCTGATCAAGGAATCGGTCCTCTCCTGGCCCGGAGTGGAGGCCGTGCCGCACCGCTTCGGGGGCATCGAGTATCGGTATGGCCGAAAGGAAATGGGTCACGTCCACGGCGATCGCCTGGCCGACCTGCCACTGCCCCGCAAGCTTCACGACGAGGTGATCGCAGCCGGGCGGGCCGAACCGCACCACGTCCTACCGGAGACAGGTTGGGTCAGCTGCTGGATGGCCGGCCCGGAAGACGCCGCGAGCGTGATCGACCTCTTCCGCGTCCAGTACGACCGGTATGCGAACTCCAAGAGAAGCTAGGTCGGCCGATCCTCCAGGCCCAGACCGAACATCGCCTCCAGGTCGTGAGCCGAGAATTGCTGGAACGCGACCATTGTCTGTGTGCGCTCGATGCCGTCGAGCTTCGTCAGCCGCTGCGTGACCACGTCGGCGAGCTCTTCGTGCTCTCTCACACGGACGATGGCGACGAAATCCCACTCCCCGGTGACCGTGTAGACCTCAGACACCCCCGGCACATCCGCCAGTTTCGGCCCGAGGCTAGTCAGGCCGGCGCGCGTCGACTTGACGAGCAGCACAGCAGTCAGCATCCCAATCAGCTCGCCTCGATTGGCGCCATCCCGCCGGTCGCCTCGCCGTACGCCCAGACGTCCATGTCTCCATAAGTGAGGCCGTTGTGTCCGAGGATCGTGCAGATATGCGTCCGGTGGTCGTTGCCATGGTGCAGCGCCTGGATCAGCACCACCCAGCTGTGCAGCATGAAGCGCCGGTCTGAATACTTCGCCTCGTGCGCCTCCTCCGGCGTGATGCGAGGCGCAATCTCGACCAGCTCGTCGCCGCTTCGGACCGCGTGCTCTCGCAGGGCCGCGATGCCCGGGAACCTGTCATCGCGCTCGTTGATCTGCGGATCGCCGCCGCCCAGCCGCTTGATGTATCGCTGCTCCGCGGCCAGCAGGTGAAGGAATGTCGCCGCCAGAGTCCCATAGGTCCCTGGGGAGGTCATCTGCAGCTGCTCCTCAGAGAAACCGCCGCACACGTCCAGCAGATGTAGGTTCGCCCACTTGTTGTACTGGAAGGCCTCGACCAGTAATGGCTCCATGGGCGAAATGCTAATACTTGCTAGACTGTCAAGGCATGCGCCTTGACACCCTCGCGGCGAGGAGCCGCCATCTCGCCCTATTCGAACGCTATGGAGCGTTGCTCACCAAGCACCAGCAAGACGTCCTCGAGCTGTCCCTGAGGAGCGACTGGTCGCTCGCCGAGATTGCTGATCACCAGGGCACTTCGCGTGCTGCGGTGCACGACATCGTCAAGCGATCGGTGGACGCGTTGGAGGAATACGAGCGGCGGCTGGGCCTGCTGGCGGAAGGGGTCAGGCGGCGCCGGAAGGTCGCTTCCCTCGAGCGTGAGCTCGCCGGCCTGAAGCGCCGCGTCGCGGATCTGGAAGCGTAGATGTTCGAAGCGCTTGGGGACCGGTTGGCCGCCGCGCTCAAGAAGATCTCAGGCCGTGGCGTGCTGCGTCCTGAGGACGTTGAGGCCGGGCTCCGCGAGGTGCGGCTGGCGCTGCTCGAGGCCGACGTCAACTTCAAGGTCGTCAAGGAGTTCGTCGATCGTGTGCGGGCGCGACTGGTCGGCGTCGAGGTGGCGCCGGGCCTGACCGCGCCACAACAGGTCGTGAAGGCGGTCAACCTCGAGCTTGTCGAGCTGCTCGGAGGCAACTCCGATGGGCTGCGCTACTCCCCGGCCCCTCCGACCGTGCTCATGCTTGCCGGCCTGCAGGGGTCCGGCAAAACGACTACCGCGGTCAAGCTGGCGCTGCTCGCCCGGCGCGAGGGCCACAAGCCGATGGTGGTCGCGCTCGACCTGCGGCGCCCGGCTGCCGTCGAGCAGCTGAGGATCCTGGCGAAGCAGGAAAGCATCGCGTTCCACTCGGGCCAAGGCTCCATCGAAGAGATCGCCCGCGCGGCGCTCAACGAGGCATCGAGGCTCGGCAACGATGTCGTGATCCTGGACACCGCCGGCCGCCTGCATGTCGATGCCGAGCTGATGGCCGAGCTCAAGCGCCTCAAGGCTGCCTTGCCGGTGACGGAGACGCTGCTCGTCGCCGACGCCATGACCGGCCAGGAAGCGGTCAACGTGGGGGAGGCGTTCGCGGGAGCGGTCGGCCTCGACGGCGTCATCCTCACCAAGCTCGACGGCGATGCGCGCGGGGGCGCCGCCCTTTCGCTGCGCCTCGCCACCGGCCAGCAGATCCGCTTCGCCGGCACGGGCGAGCGCGCTGGGGACCTCGAGGTGTTCCACGCCGAGCGCATGGCCTCGCGCATCCTCGGAATGGGGGATGTCCTCAGCCTCATCGAGCGCGCCGAGCGAACCCTCGACCGGGAGGCCGCCAAGGCCGTGGAGAGCCACATGCGCACCGGCCACCTCACCTTCGACGACTTCCTCATCCAGGTTCGACAGCTGCGGAGCCTGGGCTCACTTGAAGGCGTGCTCGACATGGTGCCGGGCGGGGCGAAGCTGAAAGGCCAGTTCGCCGGCGCCGATACTGAGCGCGAGGTTCGCCGCACTGAGGCGGTGATACTTTCGATGACCGCTCGCGAGCGCACCCACCCCGAGATCATCGATGGCGCCCGCCGGCGCCGAATCGCCCGCGGCAGCGGCCTGCAGCCGGCGGATGTCAATCGCGTGCTGAAGGCGCGCGAAGCCATGCAGCAGGTCGCCAAGCAGTTCGGGCTTGGAAATCGCGGCAGCAAGGCCGGCGCCAGCCGGCTGTTTGGACAAGGAGGTCCGGGTTGGTCAAGATAAGGTTGAGGCGGATGGGGGCGAAGAAGCACCCCTTCTACCGCCTCGTGGTGGCGGACTCGCGCTCGCCGCGAGACGGCCGGTTCATCGAGCACCTCGGGTACTACGATCCGATGACGGACCCGGTAAAGGTGAAGATCGACGTCGACAAAGTCGAGCGCTGGCTCCGGCAGGGCGCTCAGCCGAGCGAAGCTGCGCGGAGCCTGTTGAAGCGGGAGGGGATTCTTGAGCGACGCACAGAGAAGTCGACCACCGATCAGGCGTGACCAGCGGCGGGGCGGCTACAACCGCGGCTTCCGGCGTGAAGGTCCTTCCGGCCCGCCGGGGCCCGCTGTGGACTACCGGGCGCTGGTGGAGTACGTAGCGCGCTCGCTCGCCGAGAAGCCGGAAGAGGTGCTGGTGGAAGCATTCGAGCGGGGCGGCGGCACGGTCGCCATCAAGGTGAAGCTTGCGGACGGCGACGTCGGCAGGTTCATCGGCAAGGCAGGACGCAACATCGAAGCGATCAGAACGCTGATTCGCGTCGCGTCGTCGCGCGACCACAAGCGCGTGTTCGTCGACCTCGCGAACCCGTCATTGACCGACTCCTCGTCGCGTCAACGCCGGGAGGATCATGCCGGAGGTTCGCCCTCGTGATCCGTGTCGGACAGGTGACCGGCGCCTACGGGCTGGACGGGGCTGTCAAGGTCATTCCCTTGACAGATTTCGAGGATCGCTTCAACACCGGCGCTGCGCTGGTGCTCGACGGCTGCGAGCGCCACGTCGAATGGTGCCGAGCGAGCCAGCCAGGGCTGGTGGTGAAACTCCTGGGGGTCGACAACCGCACGGTGGCCGAGCTGTTTCGGGGCCGCTACCTGGAGGTCCCGGAGGCGGCCGGGCGCCCGCTTGGTGACGGTCGCTTCTACCACCACCAGGTCGTCGGGCTGCCGGTGCAGACGGGCTCGGGCCAGCACCTCGGGACGATCGCCGAGGTCCTGGAACGGCCGGCCAACGACGTCTGGGTGAGCCGCGAGGGCGCGGTCGAGCACCTGATCCCAGCGACCAAGGACGCGGTCCTGGAGGTTGACCTCGAGGCACGGCGCGTCGTCGTGGCGGACTGGCTGGTCGAGACCGAGGACGCTTAGGGAGATCTCGATGAGGTTTGACGTCGTGACGATCTTCCCGGCCATGTTCGGCCACGTGTTCGAGCACGGCGTCGTGGGCCGCGGCATCGAGCGCGGGATCGTCCAGGTCATCACGCACGACCTTCGCGACCACACGCACGATCGTCACCGGCAGGTGGACGACATGCCCTTCGGCGGCGGCCCTGGCATGGTCCTCAAGCCAGAGCCGGTCTTCGAGGCCGTGGATTCGATCCGCCCGCACAATCCCGGGCCGGTGGTGTTGATGGAACCGTGGGGCGAGCGCCTCGACCAGAACCTCGCGGCGGAGCTGGCGTCGGAGCCGGGCTTGATCATCGTTTGCGGCCGGTACGAGGGCATCGATGATCGAGTGCGGACCGGACTGGCAGCACGCGAGATATCGATCGGCGACTACGTGCTCAGCGGGGGCGAGATCCCCGCGATGGTCCTGATCGACGCGGTGGCACGCCTGCTGCCGGGTGTCGTGGGCGATCCCGAGTCGCTGGCTCAAGACAGTTTCACCGATGAACCGGCTGGGTGGCCCCAGTTCACGCGTCCCGCAGACTATCGGGGGTTGATGGTCCCCGACGTGCTCCTTTCCGGTGACCACGCCCGCATCAAGCAATGGCGCCGCCGCCAGGCGGCCGAAAGAACTTCCGCCCATACCAAGGAGTTGAACAAGACATGAACGTCATCCAGCAGCTCGAGAAGGAGCAGCAAAAGGAAAAGGTCCCCGCGCTTCGCGCGGGCGACACGGTCAAGGTGCACGCGAAGGTCGTCGAGGGCACGCGCGAGCGCATCCAGGTGTTTGAAGGCACGGTCATCCGCGTGACCGGCGGCGGCCTGCGCCAGAACTTCACTGTGCGCCGCGTCACCCACGGCGTCGGCGTCGAGCGCACGTTCATGATCCATTCGCCGCGCATAGACAAGATCGACGTCCTCCGCCACGGCGACGTCCGCCAGGGCCGGCTCTACTACCTGCGCGGCAAGGTCGGCAGGGAGGCTCGCATCCGCGAGCGCCGGCAGTTGACGCGCGAGTCGGAAGGCGGGGCCGACGCGAAAGAGGAAGAGTCCGAGGAGTAGTACTCCCTCCCCCTGGAGGGGGGAGGGTTGGGGAGAGGGGGTCCGAGCCCTTGTTAACGGGGGCTGGTGCCTGACGCCAATCGTCGGTAATCTCGCGTTATGAGCCGGCCGATGTTGTGGCGCTATGAGCGGATGGCCGTGTCGATGGGTTATTCGGTCATCGCCGGGGTCGACGAGGTGGGAATGGGCCCGCTCGCCGGCCCGGTCGTCGGGGGCGCGGTCGTGCTCGAGGTCGGGGCGAGGATCCCAGGGCTGAACGACTCGAAGCTGCTCACGCCCGACGAGCGCGAGCGTCTCGACCGCATCATCCGCCGCCGCGCCTTGGCCTTCTCCATCTGTGCCGTCGACCACGCCCAGGTCGACCGGCTCGGGCTGATCAAGGCACGTCACCTGGCGACGGCGGGAGCGGTGGCCGGACTCAAGATTCCAGCGGAGTACTTGCTCGTCGACGCCTGGGACGTGCCTGAGGCTCCCCTGCCACAGATGGCGGTGGTGAGAGGCGACCGCACCTGCGCGTCGATCATGGCCGCCAGCATCGTCGCGAAGGTCGCGCGAGACCAGACCATGGTGGAGTACGACCGCCTGTACCCGGGTTATGGGTTCGCCTTCCACAAGGGCTACGCCACACCGGAGCACCGCGCGGCGATCCGCCGTCTAGGGCCGAGCCCCATCCATCGGACGTCGTGGGCGCCGTTTCGAGAGTTCGCCGCCAATTGACGGACAGCGCTGGCGCGTCTGACGCGCATCTCATCGGCTCAGGACGCCGATGCGTGTGTCGGGGGGCCCGGCCCGTCGTCGTCGCGCATCTCCGATGCGCTCCTCCTAGTGCCACACCCTCCTTCGCCTCGGCGCCCTGACCGGCGCCCCTCCGGGGCGCCTGCCGCGATCTGCGCATCATCCGGCCATCGCAGTCCGTTAGATCTCGGTCGCGCCGGCGAGAAGGCGGCGGCCGAGCTCCTGAAGCGTCGCGGGTACGAGGTGGTCGGCGCCGGCTTTACAGCCCGGCGGGGCGAGATCGACCTCATCTGCCGGCGCGGCGGGGAGCTGGTGATCGTCGAGGTCAAGACGAGGACAAGTGAAGCCTTCGGGACGCCGGCCGAGGCGGTGGGCCCGCGCAAGCGCAGGGCGCTCGCCGCAGCCGCGGCCGAATACAGGTTGTTGGCGGGCTGGAAGGGCCCGATCCGCTATGCGGTCGTGGGCCTGGTGGGCAGGCCCGATGGTGGATTCGACAGCGAACTCATCGAGGACCCGTTCGAATAGGGTCAGGTTTCCGAGATGCTGCCCTCGAACGCACGCAGCCTCGCATTGGCGAACGTGAGCATGACGGCGACGAGCGCGCACCCGGCGGCGACCATCAGAAAACCGCCCAGGATCATCGCGAGACCGACGGCCGGGGTCGAAGGGATCGGCCCCAGGTTCCCAGCGCCGGCCGCCGCCTGCTCGCCGAAGAGGAACAGGGCGAGCGCTCCGATGCTGATGACCGAGAACCCAAGCGAGCCGCCGATCGAGGTGAGCGATCCGAGGACGCCGACGGACCTCCGGTCGTCCGTGGCTTCGAAGTGAGGATCGATGGCGCCGCCCGAAACCGAGATCGAAACAAATCCGAAGGCGAGCCAGACCCCGAAGATGACCAGCTCCAGGAGCTGGATGGCGCCGCTCTTGCTGGCCACGGCGACCGCGACGCTGAACACGAGCATGGTCGCGAGCACCACCGGGAGGGCGATGAATACCTTCGCACGCAGCAGGTGCCACATCGTGAGCGGGGCCAGGCGCAGCAGCTGGAAGCCTCTGCGCTCGCTTGGGATGGAGGGCGTGGCGAGAGCCGAAGACATGAACATCGAGAGAAACGTGACCAGCGCCACGTTTGACCAGAACCCGCTGAGGTTGCGGGCCGGCTGGCTGAGCGCGGCTGCATAACCAAGCGGCAGCAGCATCGCCGGGAGAAGTCTTGTCAATCGGCGCACGTCGCGACGGAATCCAAGCCAATCCTTCCTGGCGATTGCGAAATATGGAGACCCGGCTCGCTGGACCCCCACTCCGCTGCGGGGAGAGGGTTGAGGAGCGGGGCGTGAGCCAGTTACGGCCTTCCGCCGGCGCCAGACCGTGGTTGTGCCTCCGAAGACCCCCAGGCCGAGCACCAGCGTTCGTCCGTAAAGCAACTCCGCTGTAGCGACGAGGAGCGCGGCGAGGGCCAGCGCTGCGAGCATCCAGAAGAGAGCACTCGCCGTGTTGCCTTGCAAAGTTGAGCTCAGCGCATGCCCTGGCCAGGTGGTCGGCAGCCAGTCGATGCGCTGCACGACGGAGGCGAGGTTCGAGATGTCAGGCGCGGTGCCTCTGCGACCGAAGGTCTTCCTAAGGTTGAGGTTCCAGGCCAGGTACAGGCCCGCGCCGGTGAGACCCGCCACCGCCGCCGCCACGTCGCGGGCCATCTTGGCCGGCACCCAGCGCAGGATCACAGTCATCAAGATCGCCTGCAGCGCCGTGACGACCAGGACCTGGACGGCGATCAGAAGCAGCGCCATCGGGAAGTAGAACCAGGGCGCGCCCGCGCCGGCTCCAACTCCCAGAACACCGGCGGCGAGGACGAAGCTGAGCAGCAGGTTGGCCGTCACGGCGATCATGAGTCGCGCCACAAAGATGTCTCGGTTGCGGACAGGCGCGACCACGAGCTGCAGCAGGTCGCGGCCGACGAAGAGCGACGCGATCACGGTTGGAAAGCCGACGACCAGCATCAGCAGGGAAAGGCCTGTGAAGCCCGCCGCCAGCAGCGTGTCGAGGGCGAACGGCAGGAAGTGGCCGGCGGTCGCCCCGATCGCAAAGGCGCCACCGCCAAGGAATACACCCGCCACGAGGAGCGTGATCGCGAGTATCACCAGCCGCGCCGGGTTGCGCTTCAGGAGCCGGTTGCGAGCCGCGAGAAGCTCCGTCCGCACGATGATCGGGAGGGCGCCGACCATGATTACGAGCCCCCCTCCAGGAGCCGTTCAATCATCTCGCGCGATTCCGGCCCGGCTGTGAGCTTGAGGAACAGATCCTCCAGGTTGGCTCCCTCGCTCCCGGTCTGGACGCGCAGCTCGTCCATGCTCCCGATGGCGACGATCCGGCCCCGGTCGATGATCGCGACCCGCCGGCACAGTGCCTGCGCCACCTCCAGGATGTGAGTCGACAGGAGCACGGTCGTGCCGCGGGCGGCGAGCTCTTCGAGAAGGTCCTTGACCAGGCGTGCTGATCGCGGGTCGAGCCCGTTGGTGGGCTCGTCCAGCAGCAGCACCGAGGGTTCGCGGATGAGCAGCGACGCGAGGCCGATCTTCTGACGCATGCCGTGGCTGTAGCTGCCGATCAGCTCGCCGTCCTTCTGGGCCAGGTCGAAGAGGTTGAGGAGCCTCGCCTTCCGTTCTTCGCGTTGCGGGCCGCGCGTCATCCCGTACAGGTCAGCGACGAAATCGAGAAATTCGCGTCCCGTCAGGTGCGGATGGACGAAAGGCTCCTCGTCCAGGTAACCGAGCCTTGCCTTTGCCGGCAGGGGCTGGGCCACGATGTCGATACCGTCGATGAGCGCTGTCCCCGACGTGGGCCGGAGCAAGCCGCACAGCATGCGCAGGGTGGTCGTCTTGCCGGCGCCGTTGGCGCCCAGGAAACCGAAGATTTCACCTCGCCGCGCCTGAAAGCTGACGCCATCGACGGCTGTGATCGTGCCGTAGCGCTTGACCAGCTGGCGTGCCTCGACGGCCGGTGCTGCTTGGGAGACAGGCGTTGCCATGCCTGACGCAGGTTACAAGTAGCGGGTCAGCGGAAGTGCCGGTCCAGCCGCGATGAGTAGCTGGTGCCCAAACTGTCGGCGGCGCGAAGCAGCCAATCTTCGATGCGACGACGCCCGCGGGGCGGTTGATTGGAAACCAGGTAGTCGTCCATCAAGCCTGCGAGCTCCTGGGGCGTCAGGATCACGTCTTTCAAGAACCGTCCCAATACGCGGGCGGCCATGAGCGTGACGGTTGGCGGTGTGAAAAAGATCCGCCGCTTGTGCTGGATGGCGATGGCGATGCTGTCGACGAGGTCGGCATAGGTGACGATGTCCGGTCCCGCCGCGTCCACGATGGCGCCGCCGGCTACGCCTGCGGCCGAGGTCGCGATTTCGGCCACGTCCTCACCGGCCACCGGCTGCAGCCGGTATTTCCCATGGCCCGTGAGGAAGAATGCAGGGAACCGCCGCAGCAGCCACGCGATGTTGTTAATGAGGATGTCTCCCGGCCCGAAGATCAAAGTCGGCCTGACGACCGCCCACTGCAAGCCTGACTGGCGCACCACGGTTTCCGCGCGGGCTTTGGCGGCGTAGAAGTCGAGCGGGGAATCGAAGCTCGGGTTGCACACGCTGATGTGGACGACTTTGCGCACGCCGGCCCCTGCGGCCGCGCCCATCAGCCTTCGGGTGTTGGCGATCGCATCGCCGAAACCCACTCCCGAATGCGGGTAGCGGATCCAGTACGTGTTGTAGAGGACGTCCACTCCGCGAAGGCTTTCGATCAATGCCTCACGGTCGGTGAATTGAAGGGGTGCGACCTCGACATCCATCTCCTCCGCGCCAATCCGGCGGGGCTGGTTGGTCAGGGTGCGCACTCGCCGCCCATCGGCGAGGAGCCGGCGCGCGATGAACCCGCCCGTGAAGCTGAACGCGCCGGTGACGGCGTCCAGTTCGGCCAAGTCAGAAGGGGAATCGAGTCAGGTGGTACGCGGGCGAGTCGGGCGTGACGTGTCCGGAGATGACGACTCGCGGTCGATGCCTGACCGCTTCCGCCTGATGCACCTCAGGCCGCAGGCCGTTGAAGATTGGAAACCGCAGCGTGCCGTCGGGCGACCATTCCGAGTAGCGCACGCTGACCACGAGCTCGGGTCGTACCCAGCGCACCGGCCTCGTCATGATCGGCGGGGGGTCGAGCGGCGAGGTGTCCGTGGCCAGGTCAGCCAGCATTTCTCGGATCGACTTCATCGCGGGCTCGTCGTAGCCGCCCCCGACCGTCCCGCACGGCAGCAGCCGGCCGTCCTCGTGGTAGCCGACGAGCAGGGCCTCGAACGGTCTCTCTCCCGTCCAGCCGATGACGACGAAGTCGTCGGACTTCACGGCCTTGACCTTCAGCCAGAAGGGACTGCGCTGCCCAGGTACGTATGGGCTCTGGATGTGCTTCGCAACCACACCCTCGAGTCCGCGCTCGAGGCAGGCTTCGAACAATTCGACGCCGTCCTCTTCGATGTGGTCGGGGACGAAGATGTGGCCGCCCGCCTCGACCGCCTTGCGCAGACGTGCTCGTCTACGCGCGAGCGGCTGGCGCAGCAGGGGCTTCTCATCGAGATACAGCGCATCGAACGCGAGGTACGCGACCGGAATCTCGTCCTTGCGCGCGGCACCGCCGGCAAGACGCTCGCGCAAGCGGGTGTAATCGGGACGCCCATCCGGATCGGTGGCCACGAGCTCGCCGTCGATCACGCTGCCGGGCGGAATGCGAGCCGCGGCCTTCGTCACCTCGGGCAGGTCGGCGGTCACGTCGTTGAGGCCGCGATCCTGGAGGTGGACCTTGCCTTCGGGGTCGCGAAAGAGCATGCATCTGAGCCCGTCCCATTTGACCTCGAAGAGGTACTCGGGGGAGCTGAACGGAGCCTCGGCCGAGGCCGCCTGCATGGGCCGCAGCTCGGCGGGAAAGCTCTCGAGCTCGATCTGGAGCTGGTTCGAGTCCACGGCTCCAGATTAGCCTCACCCCCTCTCCCCCTCGGGGAGAGGGCTGGGGAGAGGGGCGTGAGTAGTCGAGGGCGTTACGACGCTTTCCGGCGCGCCTTCTTCACTTCTGGGGCTGCCTTCTCGCGCGCGGCGCGTGACTTCTTGGCGGCGTCGACCGATGCCCTCAAAGCCTCCATCAGGTCCATGACCTTCGCGGTCTGCGGCACCGCCGGCGCCTCGATGACCTCGCCGTCGATCTTGGCCTGGACGACCCTCATCACCGCCTCGCGGTATTCGTCCTTGTAGCGGGCCGGGTCGAACGAGTCGGCGAGGCTCTCGATGAGCGCCTTGGCCATCTCGAGCTCCTTGGGGTTGATCGTGATATCGCCTTCGAGGCCCTTGAGGCCTTCCGCCGAGCGGATCTCGTCCGGCCAGTGGAGCGTGTTCATCAGGAGCACGTCGCCAGTCGCGTGCAGAGCGGCGAGACGCTCCCGATCGCGCAGCGCGATCTTCGCGACCGCCATTCTGCCGGTCGCTTCGAGCGCCTTCCGCAGGAGGTGGTAGGGCTTCTTGCCCAGCTCCTCTGGCTCCACGTAGTAGGCGCTGTTGTAGTAGAGGCCGGGCTCGATGTCATCGCTCGGCACGAATTCGTGGATGTCGATGCTGTGCGCGGTCGCCAGCGGGACGTTGTCGAGATCCTTCTCGTTGATGATGACGTAGCGGTCCTTGCCGACCTCGAAGCCTTTGAGGATCTCGCCATAAGCAACCTCGTGCTCGCCCTCCGGGCACCAGCGCTTGTAGCTGATCGGCGAGCGATGTTCCGGGCACAGCTGGCGGAACGAAACCTTGGCGGTGGATTCGGTGGCGTTATAGAGGCGGATGGGGATCGACACCATCCCAAACGAGACGACTCCTTTCCACATAGATCGGGGCATGGCGTCGAAGTTTACCTCCTTATCCGTATCAGCTGGCTACTTTTCGTAGGTAGCTTGGATCCAGCCGCCAAGCACCTCATTGAAGGTTTGAGGGTCCTCGAGGTACGAGAGATGGCCCGTTGAGGGCAGAACCTCGAGGCGGGCGGCGGGCATCTCCCGGGCCGCCTGCTGGGCGTAACTCAACGGGAAATAGTCTCGCTCACCCCACACGAGCAGCGTTGGGCAGGAGATCTCGTGCATGCGTCCCCACACCTTGTAGCCCGGCTCGGCCTCGTGAATCGCCACGCTGCGATAGACCTCGAACTGAAAGCGTCCTGCGCCAGGCCGGCTCGCGGTTTCGAGCGCGTAGTCAAGAGCCAGCTGGCCGTGCGGGATGCGATACGGGTCGACCGCGAGCCGCCGGATCGTCCGCTCCATCCGCCGTCGCGTGGGCCGGGCGCCGGCGGCCAGCCCGAGCAGCGCGCCGAGGACCGGATGGCGCGTTGCCATCACGAAGCCCGGCGGTCTGGGGCCTACCCCGCCGGCGTCGACGAGGACCAGGCCGGCGACCCTCGGTCGCAGGCGCGCGAAGTGCAGAAGCGACATATAGCCGCCGAGCGAATGGCCCACGAGCAGCGGCCACTCGAACCGGTCGAGGAATTCGACGAGCCATTCAAGCATCCGCTCCATGGTGCCCGGGCTGGGCCACGCCGGAATCGACGTCTCGCCATGGCCGGGCATGTCGACCGCCACGACGTGTCGTCGCGCTGCCAGTGCGGCCAGCGTCGGGTACCAGAGCGCGGCCGAGCCGCCCGAACCGTGCAGCAGCACGGCATGCGGCGAATCGGCGGGCCCGGTTGTAACCCAGTGCGTCCGCAGGCCCGCCACCTCGGCCTGGTGGTGCTCGACCTCGACGCCGGCGGCGCGATAGAGAGCGTCCCCGGCTGCCCGCAGCCGCGACGCCACCAGCGGTGCCTCAGGCGCCAATGTCCCGCCGCTTCATCACCATTGCGGCCGCCATCAGTCCCGCGGTCACGATTACGAGCATGACTACCAAACCAGTTTGGTCCACTCCGGCGGTGAGCGGCTGGCCGTAGAGCTTGAATGCGGACAGGTCTTGTACCCAGGCCGGCAGCTTGAAGATGGGTCCAAGCTGGACTGTGAGGTAGCTCGCAAAGGCAAACGCACCGAGTATGCCGACGGTCGCGCGGGGGATCCTCGAGGCGAGCAGGGCGCCGACCGTTCCGAACACGAGCGTGAACGGCACCAGCATCAGCGAGGCCTCGGCGAGGCGCCGGTGGTTCAGGTCGATCGACTGGGAGTGGGCTTCGAGGCCTACGGCTACGCCGCTCACAGCAGCGATGACGAGCGCCCCCAGCGTGAGCACTGTCAGGCGCTCGACGACCACACGAGGTCGGGACTCCGGGTTGCTGAGAACGAGCTCCAATCGACCATCCGAATCCTCCGCGGTCCAGCGTGCGACCTGCGTGATCGCGAAGCCCGCCATGAGGAGCTGCGCGAATCCAAACCAGATGAAACCCAAGAACGACGCGTAAATGTTGCCGTTCACAAAGAGGGCGAAATAGGGCGCGAGCTCCGGGATTGCAAGGAGAGGCTTGACGATGGCCTTGGTGAGCAGGACGAAGACGGCCCCCAAGGCCGAGAGGCCCACGGTCCAGACCAGGAGGCTGAAGCGACGCTCATAGAGGTCCCGCACGACGGGAATGCGCCAGACGGGCGACCTCGACATCTGGTAGCTGGCGCTCCTGGTCGGGGTGGGGAGGGTGATCAGCGGCGACCCGACGTCGCGATAACGGAATGCGAACGCCGCCAGCGCCGCGGCCGCGACGGCGACGCCGAGCAACAGCAGTGTGGCCGTCCCGTCGAGGGTCCCTCCTGGCGTGAGAGGCGAGCTTCGCTCGTAGTAGTGAAAAGGCGACAGCCACCGCCACCGCACCAGGTCGTCGAACGTCCGGCTGAGGCTGTTGATCAGGAAGAGGCCGAGGAGGATGACGCCCGCAACAGCCGTGGAATTGCGGGCGCTCGTGAACTGCGCGATGAGCAGCGTCAGCGAGTAGCAGCACGCGCCGAGCGCGGCGAGCACGACTGCCGCTGCCAACGCAGTCGCAGCGCTGGTCGTCTCGCTACCGCTCGCCACACCCACCAGCAGGCCCGCGCTTGCCGCCAGGGCGGCGACCAAGCCGCCGGTTCCAAAAGCGGCGACTCGCGCTGCGATCATCCGCGGCCTCGACAGCCCGCTGGCCAGGAGCGCCTGCACGAGGCCGCGCTCCTCGTCTCCGCGCGCGGCACCGCTGGCGGAGGCGAGGCCCCAGATTGCGAACAGGATTGCGAGGAATCCATAGGCGCGCCACTCCACGTACCCGCCGACGGTGTCGGGGTGGATCGGGGGCGCGATGATCACCGTGAACTGCGCGGCCAGGACCGATATCGAGCGGCCGAATGCCTGGCGCTCCTCCGGAGTGTGGCCCGCGATCTGGTAGAAGCCGGCCGCCTGCACCAGCGTGACCAGGAACGCCACCGCCCCGAAGCCCGCGATTCCCCATCGGCCCAGGCGGAGGGCCAGGATGTACGCGGCCATCACGGGGTCATGGCTTTCGCCGGTGCGGTTTCCCTGTAGTACTCGAGGAATATCTCCTCGAGGCTGGGCTCGTGGCTGACCAGGTTGGTCACCGTCGAGCCGCGAAGGGCGTCGAGCAGTGGCTCGAAGCTGCCTTTGACGATGCATTTGACCGTGTAGTCGGCGGCGACCACGTCTTCGACCCCGGCTGCGGAGCGCATCGCCTTGACGGGCAGCTCGGTTCCGGGTGCGAATTCGAGCTCCACGTGGTGGAAGCGGATTGCGTGCAGCTCGTCCAGGTCCGCGATCGTCACCAGCCTGCCCGAGCGGATAATCCCGACCCGATCGCACATACGCTCGACCTCGGAGAGGATGTGAGAAGAGAGGAAGACGGTCGATCCGCCTTCACGTGCTTCCGACAGGAGGGCGAAGAATTCCTGTTGGTTCAAAGGGTCCAGCCCGCTGGTCGGCTCGTCGAGGATCAACAGCTGCGGTTGATGCATGAAGGCGAGCACGATGGCCAGCTTCTGCTTGTTGCCGCTCGAGTATTCGCGGTAGCGGCGGCTGAGGTCGAGGTTGAATCGTTCCGCGAGGCTGCGCACGCGGTTGAGGTCGGCGCCGCCCCGCAGCGCGCCGAGGTAGGCCACGACCTCTGAGCCGCGCAGGCTGCCGAACTGCGGCATCTCTCCCGGGATGTAGCCGACTTTGCGCTTGACCGCGACGTAGTCGTGGATGCAGTCGAGGCCGAAGATCTGCGCCGCCCCGGCCGTCGGCCTGATGAGCCCCATCAAGCAGCGGATGGTCGTGCTCTTGCCGGCGCCGTTCGGGCCGAGGAAACCGAAAACCTCCTGCGCCTCGACATGAAGGTCGAGGTCGAACAGGCCCCGACCCAGGCCATAGTTCTTCGACAGCTTTGAAGTCCGAATCGCCGCGACGTCCACAGTGGCTGCATATTAGTGAGCCATGAGGCTGGGTGACCTCGAGCTGTACATCCTCATCGCCGGGAGGTGGAAGGCCGACGGCGGGCTGATGTTCGGTGTTGTCCCCAAGGTTCTGTGGGAGAAGCAGAAGCCGGCCGACGGCAACAACATGATCGACTGCGCATGCGTGGGTGTGATCGCGCGTGTTAACGGACGGGTGATCGTGTGCGAGACGGGCATCGGCACCAAGCTGACCGAGAAGCGCGCGCGGCAGGTCGTCTTGCGTGAGCCCGAAGGCCTGCTGCACTCGCTGAGGAAGGTTGGTGTCCGCCCTGATGAAGTCGACGCGGTGATCACAACCCACCTGCACTGGGATCACGCGGGTGGACTCACCCGGCTCGAGGGCGGCTGCCTCGAGCTCACGTTTCCGAAGGCGCGTCACTTCATCCAGCGCAGCGAGTGGGACTTCGCCCTGCATCCGGATGTGCGCAGCCAGTCGGGATACGTCACCGACGACTTCACGCCTCTGGAGGATGGAAACCACCTCGTCGAGTTCTTGAACGGGGACGCGGAGGTGTTACCGGGCGTTCATGTTCGTCAAGTCGGCGGGCACACGCCGGGCAGTCAGGTCATCGTGCTGCGCTCGGGCGAGCTCGCGTGCGCGGTGACCGGGGACCTCGTCTGTCAGACGCCGCACCTGCGAGTGCCGTGGACCATGTCGGCCGACATCGAGCCGCTGCGGGTGCTCGAGGAGAAGGCGCGGCTGTTCGACGAGGCGCAGAAGCATCGATGGCTTTTGGTGTTGAGTCACGAGCCGGACATGCCCGCCGGGTACCTCGAAGAGGACGGCCGCTGGCGGCCGGAACCGCGCCTGGCCTGATCGGTCGGCAAAAAACTGGGAAGGGGGAGTGGGGGCGGGCGCGGCGGCTGAGTGTGCGCCCGGCGATACAGTCGCGAAATTTCTTCTGTAAATGCTTGACACCGAACATAGTTTCGCTACACTACAAACATGTGTTCTGGGACTGGGGAGTGGGGGAGTTGGACCTCGGGAGAGGTCTTTGAAGAGATCAACTTGCTGCTCGATCGCCTTGCCGGCGAGGACCTCGACGCGGTGCCTGCGGAGTCGATGGGCGATGACCAGATCGCGCTTCAGCGCATCGGCAACCGGATCCAGGCGGAGGGGCTGCGCCGGCTCCGCCGCTTTGACAGCGGCCTGGGTTACGCCCCCTCCGGAGCGCTGAGCGCCCGCGCTTGGCTGCGCTGGCGGTTGAACCTGACGGCGACAACAGCCTCGGAGCGGGTCGCGATCTCGCGGAAGCTGGCGGCCCTGCCGACGACGGAGCGGGCCCTCGCCGATGGCGACATCAGCTACCGGCACGCGACCCTGATCGTCGAGACCGCGGGCCAGCTCGGCGACAAGTTCGAAGCCCAGGCGGAGACGATCCTGGTCGACGCGGCCAAGGAGCTCGATCCCTGGCGGTTGCAGCGAGCGATCTGGCACCTGAAGCACTGCCTGGAGCCGGATGGCGTTCTCAGCGACGCCAACAAGGCCAACAGCCGGCGCTTCCTTTCCCTCAGCCAGACGTTCGACGGCGTCTACCGGATCGACGGCTGGCTCGACGCCGAAGGCGGCGCGGTCCTCAACACAGCCCTGAATTCGGTCATGGGACCCAGGCTTGCAGACGACGACCGGAGTGCGCCCGAGCGCCGCGCCGATGCAGCGGTGGAGATGGCGCGCCGGCAGCTGGACGGCGGGCAGCTGCCCGAGGTCGCGGGCCAGAAGCCGCATCTAGCGGTCAGCGTCGACATGGCGACCCTGAGCAAGGAGCCAGGCTCGATGGCGGCCGAGCTCGAGTGGTCGCAGCCGATTCCGGCCGAGACCGCCCGCCGGCTTGCTTGCGACGCCGCGATCACACCGATCATTGACGGCGAGGCCGACCAGACGAGCCGGGTGGTGCCTGGTGCCACGCGGCGCGCGCTGATCGCCCGCGACAAGGGCTGCAGGTTCCCTGGCTGTGACTGCCCGCCGGCGTGGACGGATGCACACCATGTCAAACATTGGGCGGACGGCGGTCCGAGCACCCTCGACAACCTGATCCTTCTGTGTCGCCGGCATCACCGGCTGGTGCATGAAGAGGGCTGGACCCTGGAGCTCGCGCGCGATCGAGAGCTGGTAGCGATCCCGCCTTAACACCCTGGGCTGTCATCGCGATTTCGTAGCGCTAACGTCGCCGCGTGCTCGCCACCGTCGACTCCTGCGTGCTCGCCGGTCTCGAAGCCCGACGCGTCGAGGTCCAGGCCGACAGCGGCAACGGAGAGACCAGGTTCTTTCTCGTCGGAATGGCCGCGACCTCGGTCAAAGAAGCGCGCGAGCGCGTCCGCTCCGCGATCAAGAACAGCGGTTTGGATTTTCCGCGCAAGCGACTGACCGTCAACCTCGCGCCCGCGGAAATTCGAAAAGAAGGCAGTGGGCTCGACCTGCCGATTGCCATCGCCATCGCGCTCGCGGAGGTAGGGAAGACGGCGCCGGCTCGCAGCGCGTTCCTGGGCGAGCTCGCGCTCGATGGCGCGGTCAGGCACGTGGACGGCGTACTGGTCGCGGCTCGCTGCCTGAAGAGGGTCGGCTTCGATCGCGTCTTCGTGCCCGCCGCAGATGCGAGCGAGGCCGCGCTCATCGACGGGCTCGAGGTCATCCCGTGCGAACACCTCGCGGGCGTGTTTGCGCACCTCCTGGGCGAGGCGCAGATCACTTCCCAGCCCCTCACTGAGATCGCGCCCGATGCGATCACCGGTGCTCTCGAACACGACCTCGCGGAGGTCCACGGCCAGGAGGAAGCCCGCCGGGCGATCGAGGTCGCCGCCGCCGGAGGCCACCACCTGCTGCTGAGCGGCCCGCCCGGCTCCGGCAAGACCATGCTCGCCCGCTGCCTGCCCGGCATCCTGCCACCGCTCGAGCTCGCCGAGGCATTCGAGGTGGCGCAGGTCCGAAGCCTCCTCGGCGACCTCGTACCAGGTCGCCCGCTCGACTGGACACGTCCCTTCCGTGCTCCCCACCACGGCGTCTCCATGGCCGGACTCATCGGCGGTGGATCCGGGTTCGCTATGCCCGGAGAGATCAGCCGAGCCAACCATGGCGTCTTGTTCCTCGACGAGCTCGCCGAGTTCCAGGCCCCAGTTCTACAGGCGCTGCGGCAGCCGCTCGAGACGGGGCGCGTGACGATCACCAGGTCCGGCGGCGCCGTCACCTACCCCGCGCGCTTCACCCTGGTGGCAGCCACGAATCCGTGCCCATGCGGATGGCTTGGCGACCCGGTGCGCACCTGCCGCTGCACCCAGGCCGTGGTCGACGGCTATCAGCGCCGCCTGTCCGGACCGTTGCTCGACCGCATCGACCTCCAGGTCGGCGTGCGCCGCGTACCGCTGGCGGAGCTGGCCGCCGAGCCGCGCGGTGAGCCGTCCCAAGTGGTGAGACAGCGTGTACTGGCCGCGAGAGCGCGCCAGCTGGCGCGGCAGGAATGCCTCAACGCCCAGCTGAAACCGAGCCGGCTGCGCCACCTCGCCGCGATGGAGCCCGGCGCGAAACGCACCCTCGAGCGCTGGTCGGAGCAGAAGGGGCTGACGGCCCGCGGCTTCCATCGGGCCTGGCGTGTGGCGCGAACCGCGGCCGACCTCGAAGGCTCAGAGCTGATCGCCGACCGCCACGTCCTCGAGTCGCTCGGATACCGGCTGCATGACGTTGCCGCTTGATCTGAACACGCTGAACGCACGCGGCCGGTGGCCTCCACCGGATGGCCCACGGGTGGCGATCGTCGGCTCGCGCCGCCCTTCGCCTTACGGCGAGGCGGTCGCCGAGCAGCTCGCGGCCGATCTGGCCCGGGCCGGCGTGGTCGTGGTCAGCGGCCTGGCGCTCGGCTGCGATGCCGCCGCGCACCGCGGCGCCCTGGTCGGAGGCGGAGTCACGGTCGCGGTCATGGGCACCGGCGTCGACATCGTCTATCCCGCGGCGCACTTTCGCCTCGCCGAAGAGATCGTCGCCGCGGGTGGCGCGCTCGTCAGCCAGTTCCCCGACGGGACGTCACCTCGCCGCCGGAACTTCCCCGCGCGCAATGTCACGCTGGCGGCGCTTTCCGACGTGGTGGTCGTGGTGGAAGCCGTCCAGGGGTCGGGCGCGCTGATCACGGCTGAGGCCGCGCTCGACCTACATAAAGAGGTAATGGCCGTGCCCGGGAGCATCTTCTCGCCGCTCTCCGTCGGCACCCACGCCCTCATCCGCGACGGGGCCGGGCTGGTCCAGAACGCCCGCGACGTGCTGGCCGCGCTGGGCGTCGGGCGAGAGGTCCTCGACGACCCGCTGGGCGCCCCCGGCCGCCTCGGTTTCAGGCTGCCGGCCGAGCGCGACGGCATCCTGATCCACCTCTCCGACATCCTGGCTGTAAGCACCGCCGAGCTGGCCCGGAAGTTGCATCTCCCGGTCGCGGAGGTGCTCAGCCGGCTGACTTCCCTGGAGCTCGACGGCGCTGTGCGCCGTCACGGGGCGGGTTATGTAAGGGCATTGCGAACCGGCAAAGACTGAGCGTAGGATTGCCCGCCTCAGAAGCCCGGAAGGCCGCCTAGGGAAGGAAATCGGCCTTTGGGGAATATAGGGAGAGCAATGTCCGAGGGTTTGATCATCGTCGAGTCGCCGGCCAAGGCGCGGACTCTGAAGCGGTTCCTGGGTGACCGTTTCGACGTCCTCGCCTCGATGGGCCACGTCCGCGACCTGCCCGC
>Ga0207646_10000584_pt1 | contig 47635 bp, 40 predicted proteins | sample KBSK5502metaG_FD_184343 | JGI IMG/M metagenome (GOLD analysis project Ga0207646, IMG submission 184343) | Corn, switchgrass and miscanthus rhizosphere microbial communities from Kellogg Biological Station, Michigan, USA - KBS K5-50-2 metaG... | ecosystem: Host-associated > Plants > Roots >...
TTTCATTGCCCGCTCCATGGCGGCCTTCAAGTAAGAAACCATGTCTTCCATGGTCGCCCACTCTCACCACCCGAAATGCGGACAGATCACTTGCTAACTCGACCGGACATATCATGTGCTAACGACAGTTAAGTCGGTGGGGTTTGACCCTACACCTCTAACGTGTTATAAATGCCCGTTTTGCGCTGGGGGGCTGGGGGTCTGTCTTGGCCCTGGACTGCCTGGCGCGGAAGGTTCCGACGCGGCCAAGCTCAGCACTCCTTCAAGTCTTGCGGTGGAAGCGTGTTCGGAATTCTGGCGGAATCACTCCTGATGTAGCTGAGCACCTGTGAATGGAGAGTGCGGGCTTGCGGGATGGGTACGCCGGAAGGCAGCGCACAAACACGTTTGCAATCCGTGGTCGGAAGCCGTTCGAATAATAACGTCATAATGACAACATGATTTGGAGGACTCTTATGCGCACCTGGCTCGCAAGCCTTGCGTTCCAAGGACGCGGTACCGCTCGACTTGCTGGAGTGATTCGATTGGCCGGGGTGAGAACTCTTTCGGCTCTGGCTGCGCTTTTTACCGTCGGCGTGGGGACGGCCATGGCTCAGCCTGAGGCTGGCGGTGAAGCGGCGTTGAAGCTACCTAACCTTCGCGATGTTAGCTTTCTGAATGGCAGGATGGACGGGCACAACCTGCTGCTAATCGGAATCCTGTTCTGCATTTTCGGCCTCGGCTTCGGCTTGGCTATTTACATGCGGCTCAAGAACCTGCCGGTACACCGGGCGATGCGGGAAATCTCGGAACTGATCTACGAGACTTGCAAGACTTATCTGGTGACGCAGGGCAAGTTCATCCTGGTGCTGTGGGCGTTCATCGCAGTGATCATCGCTGCATATTTCGGCTGGCTGGCGCCTGTGCCGGATAAACCGGTCGCGCTGACACTTCCCATTATTCTGGCCTTCAGCTTGATTGGCATTGCAGGCAGCTACGGCGTGGCATGGTTCGGAATCCGGGTGAACACTTTCGCTAACTCGCGCACTGCATTCGCTTCCCTGCCCGGCAAACCCTATCCCGTCTACCAAATTCCGCTTGAGGCGGGCATGAGCATTGGCATGATGCTGATCAGCGTAGAGCTGCTGATCATGCTCTTTATTCTTCTCTTCGTTCCGGGAGATTACGCCGGGCCGTGTTTTATCGGATTCGCCATTGGCGAGTCGCTGGGTGCGGCTGCTCTGCGAATCGCTGGCGGCATTTTCACCAAGATTGCCGACATTGGAGCTGATCTAATGAAGATCGTCTTCAAGATCAAGGAAGACGATGCGCGCAACCCCGGCGTGATTGCCGACTGCACCGGTGACAATGCCGGCGACTCGGTCGGACCTTCGGCGGATGGCTTCGAGACCTACGGCGTGACGGGCGTGGCATTGATTACTTTTATTTTGTTGGGGGTGAAAAATCCAATCGTCCAGGTCCAGCTGTTAGTGTGGATCTTCGTAATGCGCGTCATGATGCTGGTGGCCAGCGCGGTTTCTTACTTCTTAAATGGGGCTATCGCCAAGGCGAAGTATGGAAACGCGAATGAGATGAACTTCGAGGCGCCGCTGACTTCGCTGGTCTGGATCACTTCGATTGTCTCCATCGCACTCACCTACCTGGTCTCGTCGATCATTATTCCGGATCTTGGCGGGGACACTTCGCAATGGTGGAAGCTGGCTAGCATTATTTCCTGCGGAACATTGGCGGGCGCTGTGATTCCGGAGCTGGTCAAGGTTTTTACTTCCACAGAGTCGCGTCACGTGCGCGAGGTTGTGACCTCGGCGCAAGAAGGTGGAGCGTCACTGGGAATTCTTTCCGGATTCGTGGCGGGCAATTTCTCCGGCTACTGGCTGGGGCTATCGATGGTTGTCTTGATGTCTATTGGCTACTATTTCAGCACCATGGGCTTGGCGGTCGCGGCCACCATGCTGGCTCCCGCGGTGTTTGCCTTCGGACTTGTGGCCTTCGGCTTTCTGGGCATGGGGCCCGTGACGATCGCCGTCGATTCCTACGGTCCAGTCACGGACAATGCTCAATCTGTCTACGAGCTCTCCTTGATTGAGCAGGTTCCGAACGTCGTGCGCGAAATCAAGAAAGACTTCAACATGACGGTGGACTTCGACCGCTCCAAGCACTTGCTCGAAGAGAATGACGGTGCGGGCAACACCTTTAAGGCTACGGCCAAGCCTGTGCTGATTGGCACCGCTGTGGTGGGCGCAACCACGATGATCTTTTCCATCATCATGGCTCTGACCGGCGGACTCACCGTGAATAAGGAGAATCTCTCGTTGCTGCATGCACCGTTCTTCCTTGGCCTGATCACGGGCGGAGCGATGATCTACTGGTTCACGGGTGCATCGACGCAAGCGGTAACCACTGGGGCGTACCGCGCCGTGGAGTTCATCAAAGCCAACATCAAGCTGGAAGGCGTGACGAAGGCGTCCGTCAGCGACAGCAAGAAAGTGGTGGAGATCTGCACAAAATACGCCCAGAAGGGCATGTTAAATATCTTCATCGCCGTGTTCTTTGCCACGCTGGCTTTCGCCTTCGTGGAACCGTTTTTCTTCGTCGGCTACCTGATTTCAATCGCCATCTCGGGCCTATACCAAGCCATCTTCATGGCCAATGCTGGCGCTGCGTGGGACAATGCAAAGAAGATTGTCGAAGTCGAATTCAAACAGAAGGGGACTCCGCTGCACGACGCAACGGTGATCGGCGACACGGTGGGCGATCCGTTCAAGGACACTTCGTCGGTGGCCCTTAATCCCGTCATTAAGTTCACAACCTTGTTTGGACTGTTAGCGGTGGAACTAGCGGTCACGCTGACCCGAGATCAGGGATCGACGGTGACCAGCGTACTCGCGCTGGCGTTCTTCGTGGTGTCAATGTTCTTCGTCTACCGGTCGTTCTACGGGATGCGGATCGGGTCCGATAGCACGAAGTAAGCACATCACAGTGAAGAAAAACAAACCGTGCCATGACACTTGTCCCTTGCGAATTTCGACTCTTAGTTCGGCCCTTTCATCTTGTCTTTCACACTGCGGGCCAGCTTTTCGATCTCATCGGCCTTCTTGATCACGTCCACCGACATGACATGTTCATTCGACTTCTCCACGTAAGTTTTCAGCTCCGTCGCCAGCTTGAACAGCTTGTCGGTATCGGTTCGCAGAGCAGTCTGGCGCTCCACGTTCGCCTTCTTGGCCATCTCGTGCATCATCTGCTGACGCGAGTCCTCCTCGTTCGACGGTGCGACGTCAAAATCGCCACTTGCACGAGGTGGTCGGGGCGGTCCGCTTTGGCCGGGTGAAGAAATAGGAGCAATGAACAATGCACAGAGGAACAGGGTTGAGACAATCCGTTTCAGTCGCACGATATCCTCGAGAGGTGACAATGCTATCTGCGATGGATTATACGCGGCGGGCTTCGCCCAAAAAAGTCACCGGGGCGAGCAGGTGACTGGACCGTCGTAAGACGTTCTAACGCGGGGCAGAAGTCAGCCCCGGGCGTATTACCCACGCCAGTGGGGAAGGCCTGAACGGAAGAGAGTGGTGCATCAGTCAGGGGACTCAGGAACTGATGGCGGCAGAAAACCAGTACTCTCTGGCCTGCTGGCGGGCATGGGAAGGGTGAAGCCCAACTCGCTCCGTCAGCCAGGGACCGAATGGCTCTTGGCGAAACCTGTACCCACCACCCGGCCTGCGGCTCGTTGACGCAGGTTTAACTCGCCGAACCGCCGTATGCGGACCCGCACGTACGGTGGTGTGGGATAGGAATCGGGATAGGGGAGTGAGTCGCTTCTACAGCGCGCTCATGTTGGACAAGAATTCGCCGTTCGCCTTGGTTTTACTCAGCTTGTCGATAAGCAACTCCATGGCTTCGACAGGAGACAGCGGATTGAGTACTTTGCGCAGGACCCAGATGCGCGACAGGTCCTCTTTCGGAATGAGCAGCTCTTCCTTACGAGTGCCTGAGCGCTGAATGTCGATGGCCGGGAAGACGCGCTTGTCGACCAGTTTGCGCTCCAGAATAATTTCACTGTTGCCCGTGCCTTTGAATTCTTCAAAGATCACGTCGTCCATACGTGACCCAGTATCGATCAGCGCCGTCGCGATGATGGTGAGCGAACCGCCTTCTTCGATGTTGCGGGCGGAGCCAAAGAACCGCTTCGGACGCTGCAAAGCATTCGAATCCACGCCGCCGGAGAGCACTTTGCCCGAGGGCGGAACAATTGTGTTGTAGGCGCGGGCCAGACGGGTGATCGAATCGAGCAGAATCACGACATCGCGCTTGTGCTCGACCAGGCGCTTCGCCTTCTCAATCACCATCTCGGCGACCTGCACGTGGCGTGCGGCGGGCTCATCGAAGGTCGAAGAAATTACTTCGCCCTTCACCGACCGCTGCATGTCTGTAACTTCTTCCGGACGCTCGTCGATCAGCAGCACCATGAGCACGACTTCGGGATGATTGGTCGTAATGGAGTTGGCGACGTTCTGCAGCAGCATGGTCTTGCCGGCGCGCGGCGGAGAAACGATTAAGCCGCGCTGTCCCTTACCGAGCGGCGTAAGCAAATCCATGACTCGGGCGCTGGCGTTCTCGCGCGTGGTCTCGAGCTTGATGCGCTCTTGGGGATATAGGGGCGTCAGATTGTCGAACAGAATCTTGTTACGGGCTTCGTCAGGCGACTCAAAGTTGACCGCCTCGATCTTGACCAGAGCGAAATATTTCTCTCCTTCATGCGGCGGCCGCACCTGACCACTGATGGTATCGCCGGTTTTCAGGTCAAACTTACGGATTTGCGAAGGCGAGACGTAAATATCGTCGGGGCCGGGTAGGTAGTTATAGTCCGGGGAACGCAGAAAGCCGTAGCCGTCAGGCAAAATTTCCAGCACGCCCTCGGCAAAGATGTGGCCTTCTTTTTCGCTCTGCGCCTGCAGGATTTTGAAGATGAGGTCCTGCTTGCGCAGTCCGCTGGCACCGGGCAGATCCAAGGTCCTTGCGATCTTGGTCAGCTCGGTGATGTTTTTTTCTTTGAGTTCAGCGATGGTCATGATTCACCTAAACCCGTTCCACTTAAACGCAATCGCTAGCGGTCGCGGGAGATTTTCAAAAGGAGGGTCACACAGGGAGATAATTACACGGGGCAGGAAGGCGGGGCTGGTGTTAAGCAGCCCGCCGTTGTGCCTCAGCTACATTCTCTGGTTCCGACAAAATGTCTTGCCGCTCCGCGCCTGCAATCCGGTCCAAAACACCGTTCATGGTTTCCTGGATTCTGGTGCTGGGCCGGTGGAACTTCCGCGTGGCCTTGGAGGCAAGCTGACACAGCATATACCGATTCCGCAAAGTTTGCAAAGCATCGAACACACGATCAGAGCGCATATGCCTTATTTCTCCTTACTTATGATTGTGGGCCTTCACCTTTCTCCTTTTACCCAGGCAGCGACCAACCGAAGAATCGAGGCTAAGCCACTGATTCCAAGCAAGTTGTAAAGGAGTCAGCGTACTACTCACCTGAATAGATGCGTCATCGGACACCGAAGATGCTTGATTTTCTGGATTAGGCTCCGCAGGCGGAAGTGCTCAGAAAAGAGGCCCGCAGGCCACCGGATGTCCCTGGAACAGGTTAATGTAGACGGAAATTGGGTAGAGGTCAAGTTGTTTTTTTGGCATGTGTCAAGACTATTTAGAAATGTCCCCATCGTTAACTATTTAGAAGTGTCCCCTTTTTGCGGTTGATGTTGTCGTTGGAATACGCACTGAAGCGAAGCCCTGTAGTTAGGGCGAAGCGTAAGTGTGTATTCCAACGAGCGGCCCTGCGATCTCCCGTTTCGGAATCCAGGGCTTCATGTTTTGATAACCCTGCCGCCACGGATGGTCTTGCTTAGCTTTCCTCACCACCATGGGTCTGGCGGCGGGCGGAATGGGCCGAGCGGTTTTTCGTATTGGCTCCTTCAGTTCGGTAAAGGCTACCCGCTCCCCACGGTAGTACACCTCGATGGCTCCGTCCTCCCATTCGCAGACCCGCGCCTTGCTTTGCGTGGGCCCATAGCGTCGCTGTCCGGGTTGCAGCTGCAGATTGCGACGTTGTGGCGGATCACCCAGTCATTGCTGATCGTGCGTTCGGTCTCCAGCCGGAAGATCTGACGCAGTTCACGGGCGGTCGGCTTCCGCCCGTGATAATCCTCCGGCTTGGTCGCCGGCCGGGCAAAGCGTCGGTTGTGCTCCGGCAGATATTCTTTTCCCAGATACTGGTTCGCGGCTGCATAGCGGTCGATCTTCTTCCGCCCCAGCTTCTTAATCAGACGATCCTGATGCACCCCGTGGATCCGCTCCACGCGCCCCTTGGCGTGAGTCGTCAACTGCGCCACTACGAAACCTTAAAGGATCTGACACATGCCCCCGAACTGCGTAGCCGGAACTTCCCCTCGCAACTGCTCAGCGGGCGTGGCTTTTCGCTGGTACACGTTCTTCCAATCGGTGTAGAGCGCGCGGGGTACGCCATATTTCTCAATCCAGGCCCGCAACACCCCGGCGGCCGCCCAGATCGTCTCTTCTTTGCCCAGACGAGCCTGCGTTGCGCTGGTGGCATCGTCCACCATGTCCATCAGGCAGCCCCGCGGACCACGCCCTTCCAACCAGCCGTGGAAACTCCCGTCCAGCTGCACCAGCTCGCCGAAGTGGGCCTTGCGCTCCCTTTCGCTGGCAGTGTTTCTTCCGCTTCCGCTGCCGGCTCCACAGTCCTTCGGCTAACATCCAACCGCGTAAGGTTTCGTGATCAATTGCAATCCCGTCTTCTTCCGCCAAGTGCTCGGCCGCCAGCGTCGGCCCGAATCGCTCCGCTTCCGAACCCGAATATTTGTGCTTCATCAAACTCAGCACCCGGCGCCGAAATTTCGCGGGTTTGCTGCGATTGGAGGGCCGACCCGCATTTCCGTGCTGCAGCCCTGCCGATAGCGCCGCCACAAGCGTTTGACCTGGCGATAACTCAACTGCAGCATGGCTGCTGCATCTGTCAACTTCAGTTCCTCATTGGCCACCCGTCCCATCACCTCCACTCGCTCCAGCTCACCAGCGCTCATGGCCGTCCTCTTCAACGAGACCTCCTCTGGCTGGAGGTCTCAGTCTAAGGGGGACATTTCTATTCAGTCCGTGAGGGGACATTATCAAAAAGTTTCAACAGTTGTTTCTTTGGCACTGTTTCTTTGACACCTGAAAGCAAGCTGCATGTTGTTTCTTCGGCAACCCTTCTCGGGCTGAACGCGATTCTTTATAGGGTGCGATTTTAGGGTGCTTTACGCGCGACGGGAACCGTGTACTTCCGGTCGGCGTTTGCTGAGTCATGTCCCCATGCAGCCAACCAAAACGCGGTAACCAACCAGAGGCAACCAGCCTCGAATTAATACCTTCGCGCTATCAAAGTCTGCGACTGCATGCAGGATTGTGCAAGATCTGCGTTTGAGTGTAATTTCCTGTTAGACTGCTCAACGCATCTTTCCGCCGCGCACCTTTCTTAGGTGACGGGTCACTGCGATAGCCAGCCGAATTTCAATTCCAAGGAACCAGGTCATGGTAAATAAATCTCCATCCATATTCTTGGGCACGGCTTCGGATGACGCGCTGGCGAATCTTCGCCCACCCTTCGGGTTCGGTACCAGAGCGCATTTCCTTGTAGTTCAGCGCCGGTGCGTCGATATGATATCGATCCGGTCCGGTCCCAATACCCGGGCAGTCGACTTCCACCAGGATCATGACTTGCGTCAATGACATCAACCGCGGCGCAGAGAGTCTTGTCGAGCATCACGAGAGGTGTACGCGGAAGGAGATAATCCCTGCTCCCCACTGGCACCCCAAGGCCTGATCGCGGAGATTGTTGAATCTACACGGGAAAGGAGCATCCGCGATGTGACCTGCGTCACAATGTTGGCCAGAGACCTGCGAAAAACTCGGCCTGTGCACACCGCTGAGCACTGATTGATGCTGCGCCGTTTCTACGTATCTAATTGTCCAACAAATAGGGTTGTCGTTCCTTGCCGCTACGCATTACGATGAGCCAGTCAGCCGAGAGGCTCTCCGCTGATATGCGGCGAGCCTGGCGGTTCCTTCAATCATGGCGCAAGAATCTTCTCAGGTCTCACGATCAGCACGTCCGCCCGGCAACCTCGAAAGGGAAGAATCCCAGCTATGGCGATTGTTGCTGCTGTTCATGGTTTTGCTGGCAGCAGGGTTCGCTGCACTTGCCTGGGAGCGACTTGAAAACCTGCCCTACCACTTGGGGGCGCTCGCTGTCGGCACGTTGGCGTTGTCGGTCTTGTTTGCGGTTTATGCGTACGGGCGGCGGCGTGAAGTTTCAGAACTGAAGACGCTCCTGCATGGATTGCAGGAGCACGTGGGCGCGGCGCCCTCTGAAGCGCAACTGGACCAGCTCAGCCAGATGATCCAGCGCTCGCAGCGCAGCTTCAAGGAACTGATTGACTCGTTCGAAGACGCGGCTTGCGCGGTTTCACTCGATGGGACTATACGCACCGTAAATAAGCGTGTAGCTGAGATGGTGGGACTTCCGTACACCGCGATCGTGGGACACGACGTCTATGAGTTCATTGAAGAGCCGACGCGGAGTGGAGTGGAGACCGGCCTCGGCCGTTTTCTGGAACGGAAACATTGGGCGGGCACGGTTCGTGTCGTTCTGAAAAATAACACCCGGCCCCTTTACTTCGATTGCGTGCTCAACGGCATCCTCAAGGGCGATGAGGTGGTGGGCGTGAGTGTGCTGGGACGAGACGTCACTGAGCAACGCGAGAAGGAGCTGCGCTTCACCGAATTGTTCGAGACTCTGCAGGAGGGAGTGTATTTCAGCACACCCAACGGCAATCTTCTGGATGCCAACCCAGCTTTGGTTGGCCTGCTGGGATATGAGAAGAAGGAAGAATTGCTTTCGCTAGACGCGGGTGACCTAAATTTCGATCCTGGTCAGCAGCCGGTTCTGGGCCGTGCCTCCGGGGACCGCGGCGCCGTGCGCACGCGGGAGATTAAGCTCAAGCGCAAAGACGGTACTCCCGCGCTCTTTCTCGATTCCTCGCGTGCGGTGTGGGACGCCTCCGGCAACATGATCCGCTACCAGGGCACGCTGGTCGATATTACAGACAAGCGAAAGATGGAGCGGGAATTGCTTCAGCAGGAAGAATTCCGCCGGCGATTGCTGGAGAGCTTTCCTGATTTGATCCTGGTCATAGATCTCGCAGAGCGTTACACCTTTGTGAGCTCCCGCGTACGCGACCTGCTTGGCTACCAGCCCGAAGACTTGTTGCGGAAGAAGATCTCCGATCTCGAAGATCACTCCCCGGAACTGGCTTCGCTCTACCATGATGTCGCTTCGAGCAGGCAGATTTTCGCTTCCGCTGAGTACGGAGCACGCCATCGCGATGGAAGCTGGCGCACGATGCGGGCTTCGGCCAGCCAACTTTTCGACGCTGAGTCCAAACTGAGTGGCGTAATCATCTCGGTGCGCGATATCACAGTGGAAAAGAAGCTAGAAGAACAGATTGTGCAGAGCGAGCGCCTAGCCGCCATGGGCCAGATGATTGGTGGTGTGGCACACGAGTTGAACAATCCCCTGACCAGCATTCTGGGGGTAAGCGAATTGCTGCAGGATGCACAGACTAGCGACGCCGCGCGCAAGCAACTGGTGATGTTGCAGCAGCAGGCGCGGCGCGCGGCCGAAATTGTTCACAACCTCACCTATTTTTCGCGTCCGCCTGCCCCGGGAAAGACTCGCGTGAACCTGGCAGAGATCGTGGAGCGCACGCTGAACCTCCACGCCTATTCGCTGCGCAAAAACAACATCACCGTCGACTTTCTCCGCGAACCCACGGTGCCGCTGGTCGAAGGGGACCCGCATCAACTTATGCAGGTGTTTCTCAATCTGGTGTTGAATGCGGAGCAGGCAATCCGCGAGGCCCGGGATCGCGGAACCTTGCGAATACGCCTGGGCAGCAGCGGAGATTCGGTTTGGGCTAGCTTTCAGGATGATGGTCCCGGCATCGCGGGAGAAATTCTGCCTAACATTTTTGATCCCTTCTATACCACGAAGCGGCCGGGCCGGGGGACGGGGCTGGGGCTTAGTATTTGTAAGGCGGTGATGAAGGAACACAACGGCAGCGTGGATGCTGCGAATGCTCCCGGAGGGGGGGCGGTGTTCACTGTAAGGTTACGCGCGGCGAACCGAGAGTATACTCAAGGGCATGGATAGCAGAGTCCCATGGGGAAAGTAGCCGAAAAAGGGGCTCTGCATGCGTCGCTTGCGCTCGCCCTCCTACTTGCTCCCTTCTCGGGCGGGCTCCAATTGCAGATTTTGGAAAAACCGCGATTTATGAACCCCAGTTGGGACTGTCCATCTTTGATACTAAGACACACTTCGTACAGTGGACGTTCACAGAGCCTGTGCAAGGTGCATTCCGAAAAGTAACTTGGGAGAAAAACGTGCACCAAGGGATGAAGAGTCTTCTCGCCGAGATCAAAAAGCTCGCAGGCACTCCACTCTCAGCCAGAGTGGACGGGCCCTCACCAGAGTCTGCGCGACAAACTTCTTAGCGCTCTACCGCCATTGCCACTGCGTTGCCACCGCCAAGACACAGCGCCGCGATGCCACGGCGTGCATTACGGCGGACCATTTCGTAGATTAGCGTGACCAGCACTCGGGCTCCACTAGCCCCGATTGGATGTCCGATGGCTACAGCTCCCCCGTTCACGTTCACTTTATTGAGGTCGAGACCGAGCTCGCGGATCACTCCCAGGGCTTGCACGGAAAATGCTTCGTTGAGTTCGTACAGATCAACATCCTGGTTCTTCCAGCCGGTTTTTTCCCAGATCTGGCGCACAGCGCCCACAGGCGCCATCATGACCCATTTCGGCTCGACGCCGCTGGTTGCCTGAGCTACGATCCGCACCATCGGTGCTCTGCCGAGTTCTTTGGCGCCTTTCGCGCTGGTGACCACGACCGCCGCCGCACCGTCGTTAACTCCTGGGGCATTACCGGCAGTAACTGTGCCATCTTTCTTGAACGCAGGCTTCAGTGAACGCAAAACTTCAATGGTGGTGTCTTCGCGAGGCCCCTCATCTTTTTCAAACAGTACTGGCGCCTCGCCTTTTTTCGCAGGAATCTCTACTGGAACGATCTGTGACTTGAAACGGCATTCGCGGATCGCGGCCAGTGCTTTGCGATGGGAATTGAGCGCAAACTCATCCTGCTCTTCGCGCGTGATGCCGTATTTCTCGGCGACGTTTTCGCCGGTGATGCCCATGTGGTAGTTGTTGTAGATATCCCATAGGCCATCGTGAACCATCGAGTCGACGACTTGCGCGTTGCCGAGGCGATATCCCTTGCGGGCCTGGGGCAGCAGATAGGGAGCGTTGGTCATCGATTCCATGCCGCCGGCAACGACGATGGAACTGTTTCCGGTTTGCACCGCTTGCGCTGCGAGAGCGACTGCTTTCAGTCCGGAGCCGCAAACTTTGTTGATTGTCATGGCACCTACCGCGGGAGCCAATCCGCCGAAGATGGCGGCCTGCCGCGCTGGATTTTGTCCCAGGCCCGCGGACACGACGTTGCCCATAATGCATTCGTCCACCTGCGTGGCATCCAGTTCCCCACGCTTCACGGCCTCGCGCACCACGATCGCGCCCAACTGCGGAGCACTCAGATCGCTGAGGCTTCCTTGGAATTTTCCTACCGGAGTGCGGCACCCGGAAATGATGACAACATCGTCAAAAGCGGCCATGGATCAAGCTCCCGCGAAGATTTCGCGTTCTCTATTATAGATGCGCCCGGTGACGGAAAGTTGAAGTTATGAAAGAGCGCGCGCTTGATTCAGGGTCAATTGGTATCGAGCAGAACGAGCGCGACTCCGCTGATCTGGAGTCTGCGCCAATTTCGTGTTGCACTGATAACGGCGACGACGGCCTGTCGAAGACGCACACGCATCGAGAATTTTGGCCTTCGCTCGTCGCTTCGTGACTTTGGTACCACGACTGACTGCGGGAGCGACTTCATTTTTCTCTTGACTTCATTTTTCAATGACTCTATACATCAACTAGTTGCAACAAAAGAGCGTTGCAAAATTTCCATGAACAATGGAAGGGAGAATAGAACCAATGGCAACGAAGAAGAAGGCGAAAAAGAAAAAGAAGCACTAAGGACGTTCGGTACGAAGTCAAATAGGGGGACGCAAATTGCGTCCCCTAAGTTTTTTTTGCGGCTTACATTCGCGGGGCGATGTCCTACCCAGGCTTTGCCGGATTGAATGGCAACAGCTCTGTTCTGGGGAGCGCCGGGAAAGAGTCGGACCCGCCGAAGCTAAACCTAGCTCGGCCGCTTTGCTCCGCCCAGCGCCAGATTTGGGATGCGCCTTTCTTTTGCCGGGCACAGATTGCGGTACGGACAGAAGCTGCAGTGATAATCAACCTTCGGACTGAACTCTCCATTGGCGATACCATGGGCTGCCGATTCAACCCGGGCACGGGCCTCGCTCAATTGAACTTCGCTTCGTGAGGTAATGACCGGGACGTTCTCCTCGAGGTTATGAAAGGCCAGGGAACTCACTCGGTATCCCCACTTCTCCCTAGCCGCGATTGCATAAATGGAGAGCTGCAGACTCTCATCGGCTTCTTCCTGGGGACGGGCCTTGCCGGTCTTGTAATCCACAATTGCCACACCACCCTCGGTGTCGGCATCGATTCGATCGATCCGGCCAGCGACCGTGGTCTCTCCGATCCGAATCTCGAACCATTCCTCGGTGTGAAGAACCTGGGGTGCAGCGCCAGATCGCGCGGCCGCGAAAAAATCTTGCAATTGCTCTACGCCCTGCTGCTCGTACAGTTCATGCTGGTAGTTGTCCTGAATTTCCTCGCTCGCCAGATCATCTCTGAATAGTTGCAGGAGTTCCTCGTCGCTCTTTGGCCGGCCCAGACGTACTGCGTCGTAATAGGTGCGCAGCACTCGGTGCATCGCCGCCCCGTACCGCATGGCAGCAGGGATTTGGCGTGACATTCTCCAGTCCCGCTCGAGCTTGAATTGCAAGGGACATCTCTCGTAAGTGTCCACAGCGGACGCGCTCAGCCGGGTGTGCAGGTCAGTGACCGCCGCAATGTCCAGCCACTGCGCCGTTCGGGACGCAGACGGATACGCGGGAGAAGTTCCCGCGAAAATATCCATGGACGTCTGCGAGCCGCGAGCGGACCGCGAACTCAGCCAGCCGCTCATGCTTGGGTCTTGCAGCAAGTTGCGCATCAGTCCGGCGGGAGTCTTCTCCTTGCCGGTTCCCTGTCTGGCATAAACGTGCAGCGAATCGCGGGCACGGGTCATGCCCACATAGAAGAGCCGGCGTTCCTCTTCATCGTGGAGTGTTTTGTCATCCCCTTCTGCAGCGGAGTCGGGATCGCGCAATTCGTTAGGGAATTCGACCAGCGTCTCCCGGTACGCGTTCGGGAAAGAACCTTTATTCGCGCGCAAGATGAAGACATGGGAGAACTCCAGGCCCTTGGCTAAGTGCGCAGTCATCAAGCGGACGGCGTTGTCATCTTCATCCGATGCCATCGGAATCACGCCATTCGCCTCGCGAAAGAGGCTCAGGTAATCTAGGAACTCATTGAGTTCGCCGGTTTTGGTGATCGGTTTCTCCTCCCAAGTGCCGATGAACTGCAGAGCCGCCTCGAGGATGGCGGAACTCGTATCGAGCCCGAATTGCTTGGCGATGATTTCGACCGCCTTTCGACCTTTCACTCCTTGGCGACTGATTTCCTGCTGGGCCTGCCGTATAGCATCCCGCACCGCTGCACCGCCATCAACTCCGCTGAGCACCGAAGCCAGTGGGACCGATTGGCCTTCTTTGGAATCCTTTGCCACAGCCCGCATCGCCGCGCGAAGCTGCAGTGGGTCCACATTGAATTGCGGCAAAGCCACGATACGGAAGACACTGGCATCGTCTCCGATCGAGGCCACGGCCCCCACGCAGGCAAACAGATCACGCACCTCGCAAGTATCAGAAACATCCATGCTCTCGATGGAAAAGGGGAGATTGGCATCCGCAAGTTCACGGACCACGTCGTCGCGATGCATGTGCGAGCGATATAGAACGCCGAAGTCGCTCCACTTGCAACGCAGTTTTCCGCGCAACTCACGGATGACGCTGACCACGTCTGGACCCTCCGCCTCTTTGCGCGTAAACGCAATCACGTTTACCGGGACCGAGGGCAAGGCCTTACCATCTTTCTCCGCCTGTTCTTCGCGCACCGACTGTAGCGGTGCACGCCGGTAGGCGAGCGTTCCCTCTCGACCTCGGGCAAACGCTTGTGGATTCTCATTGATCACTCGAAAGGCACAACGTAGGATGGGCGAGGTCGAACGCCGATTGTTCTCTAACACAACCAGTCGGGCAGCGGGAAAGTGACGATGGAACAACTCAAACGCGGCGCTCGAGGCGCCTCGAAAACGGTAAATTGCCTGGTCCGGGTCCCCCACCGCAAAAAGATTCCCCTCTGTTCCCGTGAGGGCAGCGAGTATTTTCACCTGTGCGAAGTTGACGTCCTGGAATTCATCGACGAGGATAAAACGAAAGCGCGCCCGCTCGGCGTCGCGAAGGCCCTCGTCGCAGAGAAGCAATGATAGGGCGCGCGTGATCATGTGGCTGAAGGTCCCCAGATTTTCCTCCCGCAGCCAGTGTTCCAGGGTGGCAAAAACTCGCGCAATTTCCTGGCACCGGCCGAGGACCTCGGCATGGCTCAGTGGGTCCTTCGATTTCGCGACACGCGGGACAGGCAATTCGCCGCGCTCCAGCCGGTCTACGTACTGCGCGTATTTTTCCGGAGTTACAAGCTCGTCGTGGCAGCGGCTGACAAAGTTCAACAAATCGCTCAGAAACTGTCCAAGGTTTGCGGCGCGGACAAAATACTCGAGGTGAAGCTCGCGGATTCGCTTGCGCAAGTAAATCCACAGGTCCTGCTCATCGAGGACGCCAAACTTCTGGCCGACACGTTCTAGAAATTTGAAGCAGTAATCATGGAAGGTGGCGGTGTGAATCTCATCGCCGTGCAACAGTGAACGTACCCGCTGGCGCATCTCGGTGGCGGCAGCGCGAGTGTAGGTCAGGGCAAGAATCTGATGCGGACGAGCATGGCCCTGTTCCACAAGATGCGCCGCGCGATTCGTCAGCACAGAGGTTTTTCCCGTCCCGGCGCCAGCCACCACCAGCATGGGACCGTACACGTGCTCGATGGCCTGTCGCTGGCGATCATCGGGAACAAAGGCAGTAGGACGGGAATAAGCCTTGGACACAGCCATTGCTTTGCCAGAATATCACCCGCGGGTAGCGGCGGTGAGAACGCGGTTTGACTGAGGAAAAAAGAGATTAACTCAGCTCGGAGGTGGCAATCGCCGTAGCGGCTATGGCGGCTGTTTCGGCGCGGAGAACTGTCTTGCCCAAGGACGCGGAGGTCCATCCCGCCTGATGGAAGCTCTCGAACTCGTCTATGGTCCATCCCCCTTCTGGGCCGACAGCGAGAACGATTTCCGCCTTCTGCGGCAGCGGTCCGAGGACGTCGCGCAAAAGAGCGTTCTCCTCAGATTCCGCCAGGACGATGCGAACATCACCCGGAAGGCGGAGCGCCTCTGGGAGTTCTACCGGAGCCGCAATTTCGGGTGGGAGGGCACGGCGAGACTGCTCTGCCGCCTGGCGCGCGATCCGCCGCCATCGCTCCGTGCGCTTTATCGTTGCGGCCGCCAGATGTACGTCGGTGCGCTGGGCAATCACGGGCACAATGTGGGCAACGCCGAGTTCCGTGCATTTCTCGATGGCCCACTCCATCCGGTCAAACTTGAAAACAGCAAGGGCCAGTGTAATTTTCGCGGCGGTGGCGGCCGGCACCTCTTCGCCAAGTTCAAACTCAACCCTTCTTTCCGCTATGGAAGTGATTCGGCTCTTTCGCACCGCGAGCTCGGTCGCGATATCAAATTCCTGCCCCACGCGAGCGCGGAGCACACGTGCCAGATGTTCGGCGTGGTCTCCGGTGAGGATCGCGCGATTGCCCGATACTTCGTCGGCGATCCATCGGCGGCGAGTCATGAGTCAGGAGCCAGTACCCAATACTGAGTCGCGAGTACCGAGTTTGGCCCAGCGGACAGCCTACAACTATCCGAAGATGTCCTTCACTTTGCCGATCAGCGAGCGCAGTTGCGGTTGATTGTCCACTTTCGTCGTAGTCTCTAGTTCCTGAAGCAATTCGCGCTGGCGCTTGTTCAGCTTGCTCGGAATCTGCACGCGCACTTCAACGTATAGATCGCCCTTGCCGTGCCCGTTCAGCAGCGGCACGCCCTTATTGCGAATGCGGAAGGTGGTGCCCGGCTGTGTGCCATCGGGAACTTTCAGAGTGTGTTCACCCTCGAGAGTAGGCACCCGGATTTCAGCTCCTATCGCTGCCTGGGTGACCGATATGGGGACAACACAGTGCAGGTCATTGCCTTCACGGGCGAAGAACGGATGCTCCTTCACATGCAAGACAACATAAAGATCACCCGCCGGCCCACCAAATTGTCCTACCTCTCCCGATCCCGCGAAGCGGATTCGGGTACCATCCTCAACGCCCGCGGGAATCTTCGCGTCGACGGTCCGCTGACGCAACACCCGTCCTTCACCCTTGCACTTCGCGCAGGGATCGGTAACCACACTCCCCGTCCCCTGGCATGCCGGGCACGTGCGGGCGATGCTGAAGAATCCTTGCTGATAGCGCACCTGGCCGCGGCCAGCGCATGAGCGGCATGTGGTGGGACCTTTTCCTGGCGCGGCTCCTGAGCCATGGCATTCCTCGCAAGCTTCGTGACGGCGAACGGTTACGCGGGTCTCAGTGCCGAACACAGCTTCCTCGAACTCCAGCGTCAAGTCCTCCCGCAAATCGGCGCCGCGCTGCACACGGCTGCGCCGCCGTCCGCTGCCGCCCGCGCCGAAAACGTCTCCGAAGAATTCGCCGAAAATGTCCCCGAAGTCCTGAAACACAGTGGAGTCGAATCCGCCACCCGCAGAGAATCCGCCACCCACTCCGGCGTGACCAAAGCGATCATAGAGCGATCTTTTCTCGGAGTCGGCGAGGACAGCGTAGGCTTCGCTCACTTCCTTGAACTTCTCCTCGGCGTCGGGATTGTTCGGGTTCCGGTCAGGATGCAGTTGCAGAGCAAGTTTGCGGTAGGCGCTCTTCAGCTCCGCTTCGGTCACCGTCCGGCTCACACCGAGGACTTCGTAATAGTCACGTTTTGCGTTTGTGGTCAGAATGGCCTTCCAACTAAAGAATGAAATTGGTGGGATTACTTCCCGGGGTTCTTCGCTACTTTTACCATTGCGGGCCGCAACAGGCGTTCCTTTAGCTTGTAGCCGTGCTGCAGTTCCTCCAGCACTTCATGGTCCGGGGCGTCCGTGGTCTCCACCAGTTCGATGGCTTCATGGTGGCGCGGATCGAACGGCTCGCCCTTGGCGGGAATACGGCGCACACCCAGTTTGCTTAACGCGTCCTGCAGTTGCTTGTAGATGAGCTCCACGCCGCTGCGGAAATCTCCGGCCTCCGCCTTCACTTGCAGCGCCCGCTCAAAGCTGTCCAACACCGGCAGCAGGGACTTGATCGCGTCCACTGTTGCATAGTCACGAAATTCCTGCTGCTCGCGCCCCGCCCGCCGGCGCGCGTTTTCAAATTCCGCCTGCGACCGTGCCAGCCGATCGAGTAGTGAGTCCCGCTCCGCCCTGAGTTTCTGCATTTCTGCTTCCACCCCCGAGGTCTCGGCGGCCTGCAGCGGTTGGCCTCCGCCGACTGCGGCGACCTCGGCGGTTTCGTCTCCATCGTCGCCCGCGGGAAGTTCATGCTCCAAATCAAGCTGGGCTCGTTCTGCTTCCGTTCTTCCGTTCACTTTCACCATAGGTAATTTAGAGTTACTCCGATTCATTAAGGATCCTGTCAAACAAACGCGCAATGTAGGAAACCGCCGTCATGGTGTGCTGGTAATCCATGCGCGTAGGGCCGATGACGGCCAGCGATCCCATCACATCGTTTCCAGCTCGCGCGGGAGCGCCAATCAGCACAAAATTCTGCATGGAGGGCAGTGTCTGATCGAGACCGATGACCACTCTCACAGCTTCCTGCTTCACATCCAGATAAGCGCCAAGGAGTTGAACGACTTTTTCCTTCTCTTCCAAGGTCTTCAGCATAGCCTGCAAGCGCTCACGGTCATGCTCACCGGTCACCAGGTTGGCGGCACCTTCAACAAACACTACCTGCCCCCCTTGCTCGGCCGCCAGTGCCCCTTGTTTATAGAGTTGCTCGATCGAATGCATCATCCGGTCGTATTCGCTGCGCTCCTGTTCCAATCGTCGGCCTAACTCGGCGCGCATCGCCTCCATGGTCCAGCCGCGAAAATTCTCGTTGATGTAGCGGGCCGCCAAATCGAGATCGGACTGCGATAGATCCAGTCGTAATATCCGATCTCGCACCAAACCCGAGCGCGTAACCACGACGGCAAGCACTTTTTGATCGCCCAGCCTGGAAAAATACACATGCTCGAGCGCATTCTTGGGGCCGCCGGTTGCCATTGCCACGCCCACGTTCCGCGAGATCAGCGAAAGCACATGCGAAGTGCGCTCCATGAATTCCTGCACATCACTGATCCCGGCGAGCGACTCAGAAATCATGCTTTCTTCCTGCGGGGCCAACCGCGCCGTGCCGGTGATCTGCTCCACGTAATAGCGATAGGCCTCTGGCGTGGGCACACGGCCCGCAGAAGTATGCGGTTGCTCCAAGTAGCCGGCTTCCGACAGATCTGCCATGACGTTGCGAATGCTCGCAGGGCTCAGCCCTTCGCGATTGGCCCTCGCTAAGGTCCGCGAACCGACCGGTTCGCCGGTGCTTATAAACGTCTCCACGATAGCCGTCAGGATCTCGCGTTCGCGGGCGTCGATGTTAGGTTCTGAGGGCATTAACATTTCCAGGCTTTTTAGGATCGGCCAGGATTCCTTCAATCCCGGGATCATCTCGTAAGTATCTTAGATGCAAAAACTTAGCCTAGCGCTCCAATTTCTGAACCCTGTGTGGATTCTAGGAACGGGCTGTGGTCCTGTCAAGCACCGAGCGGAACCCGGCTAACTAACGCGCTTTCCTCTACCCGACCGTGCTGAAGGAAAAAAGTCATCGCAAACGCCCTTTCCTGTCGTGCCGCCTCCACGTATCCTCAAATGCCACGTGTAAGCCTATCTCGCATGACGACAAAACCTCATATCGCAGTCATCGGGGCGGGGGCGTTCGGGGGCTGGACTGCCCTTCATCTTGGGCACGGTGGCGCCCGCGTAACTCTTTTGGATGCTTGGGGCCCGGGCAATTCGCGCGCCTCCTCAGGCGGCGAGACCCGAGTGATGCGTGGGGCTTACGGTCACGATCAGGCTTCCACGGAAATGGCCGCGCGGGCACTCCAGCTCTGGGAAAAGTACGAGCGGCGCTGGAAGCGCACCCTGCTTCATCGCTGCGGCGTCCTGTGGATGGCCACAGGCGACGATGCCTTCGAGCGCGGCTCGGTCGAAATGCTACGCGCGACCAAGATCAAATTCCAGGAACTCTCCGCGCCGGTGATGAAGAAGCGCTGGCCGCAGATCAACTTCGAGGCTATCTGCTGGGCCATCTACGAACCTGAATGCGGATATCTGGAGGCTCGCGCCAGTTGCCAGGCTGTAGTCGAGGTGTTCGTTGACCAGGGCGGCAAGTATCGGCAGCTCGCAGTTTTGCCCCAAGGTCTTGAGGATTCGATTCTGCGCGGGATTACTCTCACTGACGGGTCGCGTCTCACCGCGGACCACTACGTGTTCGCTTGCGGACCCTGGCTCGGCCAACTTTTTCCCGGCGCCATCGGCGATCTCATTCAACCCACCAAGCAGGACGTCTTCTTCTTTGGTACGCCGGCGGGCGACGCTCGCTTTAGTGACGAGCACTTGCCGGTGTGGGGCGACCATCGCGGCCGTTTCCTCTATGGCATCCCGGGGCACGCGCGCCGTGGTTTCAAAGTTGCAGATGACACGCGCGGTCCGACCTTCGATCCCACCTCGGGAGAACGAGTCATCAGCGAGGAGACGCTGCAATTCGTTCGTGAGTATTTGGCCTTCCGCTTCCCTGCCCTGAAAGATGCTCCGCTGATTGAGACGCGCGTCTGCCAATATGAGCAGACGCCCGACAGCCAATTCATTGTCGACCGTCATCCTGCGATGGAAAATGTCTGGCTAGTCGGAGGAGGCTCCGGGCACGGATTCAAACACGGCCCGGCTATGGGAGAGATGATGGCAGACTTGATTCTGAAGGGCGGCGAGCCAAAAGCAGGTTGGCGGCTGGACCGGTTCAAGAAAAACAGAAGCTAACCACAGAGGGCGCAGAGGCACATTGAAATTCCTCTGTGGTTAAAAGACTTGCTACTGAATCTGAATCACGCTTGCCGGCGCAGTCGCTCTAATCTCAGCCACGCGTGCTTCCACTTTGCGCGCAAACGCAAACAGCGACTTAGCATGGGCTGAGTTCTCGCCTTCCAGCACGACGGGCTTGCCACCATCTCCCGATTTGCGCACCTCCGGATCGAGCTCAATATTTCCCAAGAAAGCAACCTCGTAGTGCTGAGCCATTTTCTCTGCCCCGCCGCGTGAAAAGATGTCAATTTCGTGGTGGCAATGCGGACAAACAAAGTAGCTCATATTCTCGACCACGCCGACGATATCCACCTTCATCTGCCGGAACATCTCGACAGCTTTGCGGGCATCTTGCAGCGAAACATCCGAGGGAGTCGAAACCACAATGGCACCAGTCAGGGGAACCGTCTGCACCAGCGAAAGCGCGATGTCGCCCGTACCCGGCGGCAGATCCACGACTAGGTAGTCGAGCTGGCCCCACTCCACCAGCCCTAGAAACTGTTTCACAATCTGGTGCAACATCGGCCCCCGCCAGATGATCGGCTTGTCCCCGGGATTGAGAAAGCCGACCGAGATCACCTTTAGCCCAAAGGCCTGCAACGGCTCGATGCGATTTTCGCCGACCATCTTGGGCTGCCCGTTCACTCCCAACATGAGAGGGACATTGGGCCCGTAAACATCCGCATCCAGCAGCCCGACCTTGTGGCCCAGCTTGGCCAGCGCGACGGCAAGGTTCACCGCCAGCGTGGTCTTTCCCACGCCACCCTTGCCGGATCCGACGGCTATAATGGCATCCACGCCAGGCAAAGGCTGCGGTCCCTGGGCGGGCGGGCCAGGACGGGGCGGCATATGTGCATTCAAGGAATCACGCTCCAGATGACTGCAAGATGAGGAAGAACCCTTCTAGATTATACAGAGAGGCGGTAAGGTGAGGTTTTCGCTATCGCTTGCCTCGGCGCCGCCGCTCTAATTCGGTCCGGCGGATTTCGCGTCGCCGCCCCGCGTCGTCGTAGCGCCGCTGCTCGTCTTCCGTCTCAGGAATCACCGGCGCAACCTTGAGATGGTGCCCCCCACGATCTATGGCCACAAAGGTCAAGTACGCCGAACTGACGTGCTGCGAGGTGTCCGCAATGTAGTTCTCCACGTGAACTTTGACTCCGACTTCCATCGAGGTGTTGAACACACGGTTCACCGACGAACGCAAGATAACCAGGTCTCCTACTCGCACCGGCACCACAAAGTCCATGTGATCCACCGAAGCGGTAACCACATAATTTCGCGAGTGCCGATGAGCAGCCATCGCACCGGCCAAATCAATCCAGTGCATCAGCCGGCCTCCTAGTAACGCGCCGAGAGGGTTGGCATCATTAGGAAGAACAATCTCCGCCATTTCCGATTGCGAATCCCGAACCGGCCGCGCGGTAAGCATTGCTTCATCCATGCATTTTCTCGTCCTTGCCGCGACGATTCCCGGAGCAATCTCGATCAGCTTGCGACGCGCCTGGTTTCAGACCGCCCACACTTCGCCAAATACGACTCCAGACAACATTCGGCCATTCTTTGCACGCGCGCGTCGGCGTGGCTACGCACCCATTGTTTCGACTTCATTTCAAACTCCACACTGCCGTGCTCAACCGGAAGATAGTCGCGTTCACAGACGTACCGGAATTGAACCGAGGACCTCTCCAAGCCGAGGCCACCCCCGTCGGTCGCGTCGCCACGCTTGTCCTTGGCAGCGTCGCCGGAACCCATTACGAAGAAGCGCACCGCATCCCACGCCCGCTCTTTAGGCAGCCGCCCGCAACCCAAGGCGTAGCCGAGATTGCATTCCTGCAACTCTTGTGCGGAAGGAACTTCTCCTTCGTGTCCCGGCGCAGTGCAGCGCCCGCTCCATCCGCATCCCAAGGGGAGCCGCGCTGGATGCGGCCACGCGCCGTTCTCCAATTTCTCCACTGGCATGAAAAAAGGACAGGCCACGGGCAAGCTCTCAACTTTCTTTAATCGAAGTTTGGGCAGTAGTCAGTGATCAGTGATCGGTGATCCGTCGTCAGCGGTCAATTGTATTCACCGGCGGAGATCTGCGCCAGGGTTCGTGGAATGGGGCAAGGGAAGATCGAGTTGTAGTACTCTCATTTGAGCTAGCCACTGATCACGAATCACTGCTTCCATGGATCGCATCGCCGCCCTCACCGAAGTGCTCAGGCAAGACCCCAACGACGCTTTTGCTCGTTACGGCCTCGCCATGGAACATTCCAACCGAGGTGACTTTGAACACGCCCTTGCGGAATTCTCAACTCTCCTGAAGACTCACCCCGACTATACTGCCGGCTACTTCATGGCCGCGCAAACCCTAGCCAAAGCTGATCGCCAGGAAGACGCAAAAAAGATGCTTACGGACGGCATTGCCTCCGCCCGCCGTACCAGCAACCTGCATGCACAATCCGAAATGGAAGCGATGTTGGCGGAACTGAGTCAGTAACCAGGCATGGCCGAGCGCAAATCCTCTCACCCCGCCATCCTCGCCATTCCCCATTCCACCAGCCCGGGAAACATCTGATACAGCTTCACTACCGGATGCATCGTCCATGGCACGATTACTTCCCTTTTTCTCTTCAGATACCCCTCGAGGGTAGCCCGCGCCACACGTTCGGCAGTAATCCCACGCACCGAACCCGGACGCACCCTCTTCTTCACCGTTCCCACTAACTCGTTGGCTCCGAATTCCGTGCGAACATAACCCGGACAAACCGTGAGTACGTGAATTCCATCCCGCATCAGTTCGATTCGCGCCCCCTTGCCGATCGCATTCAAGGCAAACTTAGTTGCGCTGTAAGCGGCGTGAAAGGGCAGCGGAATGTGTCCGGCCACACTCGATATGTTAATGATGGTTCCCGTGCCTTGCTGCCTCATTACCGGAATGACTGCCTGCATTCCGGCCACCGCGCCGAAGAAATTCGTGTCGAACATGGCTCGGCACGCAGCCAGATCCATCTCGGCCACCGAATCCAGCAGCCCGTGCCCGGCATTATTCACCCATACATCGATGCGCTGGAAGTGATGCACCGTCAGCCCGATCACGCGATCAATTTCCTCGCGATGACTCACGTCGCAGGCCAGCGCCAGCGTGCGCTCCGAGTGGCCCACGCGACCTCGCGCCGCTTCCACTCTCCCCGCATCGCGCGACAGCAACACAACCCCTGCTCCCTGATCGGCGAAACTCTTTGCAATAGCTTCCCCAATGCCCATCGAAGCGCCGGTCACCACCGCGACTCTGCCAGAGAGATTGCTACTCGAAGGTTCCATGTCAGGGTTTTATGCCGTGACCAGATGAGAGTCAAGCATAGGCGTACAATTCTACAAAGTTCGCTCATCTGAGCTGGCTGCGACCGGAGATTTCGTGGATTCGCTGCTTCCCCTGTTCCCCCTCGATGTAGTGCTGTTTCCCGGTTTACCTCTGCCCTTGCACATTTTCGAGCCGCGCTACAAGGAGATGATTGGCAATTGCCTGGCTCAGAGCAAAGCCTTCGGCGTAGTGCGCTCCGTCGAGCAAGGGCTTGCCGAAGTCGGCTGCACTGCGGAAATTGTGACCGTGGTGAAGAGATACTCCGACGGGCGTTTTGACATCATCACCCACGGCCGCGAGAGATTCCAAATTCTGAATGTCAATCAGGAGTTCTCCTTCTTGCGCGCCGAAGTGCTTATGTTCGAAGACGAACCTGAAACTCCAACCGGCGAAGACGCCGCACGTGCCGTGGCGCTGCACTCGGAGATCCTCGGCCTGGCTGGGGCTTCGCAGGATCTGTCCGGCAACGACCAATCAACACTCTCCTTCTATCTCGCCGGCTCCCTTCCTCTCGATCTTGACTTCAAACAAAAGCTGCTCGCACTGCGCTCGGAATCGACGCGCATTTCTTCGCTGGTACACTATTTTGAAACCATTCTCCCCAACTTGCGCCGCGCAACCTACGCGCGCGAGAAGGCTGGAGGCAACGGGCACGGGCGCTAAGGCTGCTCTGCTGTCTACTCACTCGCCATGCTCGCTGATGTTGATGGGGTGCGGGCGGTACTCTCAGGATTCGTATCAGGGCATGCCTTCAGGTAGCCGTACATGATTCCAATATGGAAAGGATCTTCAGGCGTTTGAGCGATCATCCCCTCACACCGAGCTGTGACCAGCGAACCCCGGCGTATAATCAGGAAAGTCTTGATCCCGGGAGTTGCTATCATGAGTCTTCCTCGCACACTCGTTGACCTGCGCAACAGTGCTTTCTCCGAACAACGTTCGCGCACCCGGTCGGTGAAGGACGAGCTCCGTGACAACCTGGTCGAGCGTCTTCGATCTCATAGCGACGCTCCCGTCTTCCCCGGCATAGTCGGTTACGAGGACACCGTAGTGCCGCAAATCATCAACGCCATTCTTTCCCGCCACAATTTCATTTTGCTCGGCCTGCGCGGGCAGGCGAAAAGCCGTATCCTGCGCGCTATGACGACGCTGCTCGATCCCCAACTCCCCTACCTCGCCGGCTGCGAAATCCACGACAATCCCTACGCGCCAATCTGCCGCCGCTGTCGCGAAGAAATTGCTCGTCTCGGAGACGCCACTCCCATCGCATATCTCACTCCCAACGATCGCTATGTGGAAAAGCTGGCTACGCCCGATGTCACCATCGCCGATCTCATCGGCGACATCGACCCGATCAAAGCGGCGCGGGGGGGACACGAGCTCGGCAGCGAGTTCACGATTCACTATGGCTTGCTTCCCCGCGCCAATCGCGGCATTTTCGCCATCAACGAATTGCCCGACCTGGCCGGAAAGATTCAGGTCGGTCTGTTTAACATCATGCAAGAAGGCGACGTGCAGATTAAGGGTTATCCTATTCGCCTGGCGCTCGACGTCGCTCTGGTCTTCAGCGCAAATCCCGAGGACTACACTGCCCGCGGCAAAATCATCACGCCGTTAAAGGATCGCATCGGTTCCGAGATTCGCACACATTATCCCGCCACCGTCGAGGAAGGCATCACCATCACGTCGCAGGAAGCCTGGACGCGCCGCAACGGTCACCGCTTGCACTTGCCCAAGTACGTTCAGGAGGTGGTCGAGCGCATTGCCTTCGCCGCCCGTGAAGACAAGAAAATCGACAAGCGCAGCGGCGTCAGCCAGCGCCTACCTATCTCCGCCATGGAGAACGTGATTTCGAACGCCGAGCGCCGCGCCATCACCAACGCCGAAAAACTCGTAGTGCCCCGCATCAGCGATGTTTATGCCGCGTTGCCCGCAATCACGGGCAAGCTCGAACTTGAGTACGAAGGCGAAATGAAGGGCGCCGACTTCGTGGGCCGCGAACTGATCCGCGCCGCCATCGCAAAGACATACGACGAATACTTCACGGGCGCGAATCTCCAGCCTGTGGTGCAATGGTTTGACCTAGGCGGCGAAATCCAGTTGTCGGACTCTGTGCCCGCATTGGAAGCGTTGGAAAACCTGAAAGAAATCCAGGGACTAACCGACAAACTCGGCCCCCTCGGCGTCTCGCAGAAAGAAAGCCCAGAGCAGCAGGTCTCTGCCGCAGAATTCGTGCTGGAAGGTTTGCACGCACACAAACGTATTGGCCGCAACGAGGAGCGCGTTTTCAAAGCCGGAGAGAAAAAGCCCGAGCCTCGCGAACGAGAGAAGACTTTGGAACGTGAAGAAGGGCCCTATCGGCAGAGAAGACAGTTTAATTAAAAGTGGTCAGTGGTCAGTGGGCAGTGGCCAGTTAAAGCCGTTGGGCTCGAGTTGGCTGGCCACTGATCACTGATCACTGATTACTGACCACTGGCCACGGTTTATGAAGCGCATCCGCTATTCCAAATATGTTCCCGACCCTGCGGGCGAGATGAGCATGGAAGACCTGCTCGGCGCGCTCTCCGACTATCTTCTGCAAAGCGGCTTTCAGGATTACATGTTCTACGAGATGCCCGAGGGCGAGCAGACTGTAGACGAACTGAAACGCGCCGTCGAACAAGCGCTGCTCGACCGCGATGTATTCGATGAGGAGATGCGTGAGCGTATCGAGCAAATGCAAGCGGAAGGGCAGCTCGACGAACTCATCGAACGGCTCATCGAGCGCATGCAGCAGGAAGATTACATTTCAATCGACCAGCCGCACGATCCCACCCGGCAATCCAGCGTCGGCGGACAACTCGGCTCGGCCCAGCAGCAAGCCAAATTCGAAATCACTGACAAGAGTCTCGACTTCCTCGGCTTCAAGTCACTGCGCAATCTGCTCGGCTCGCTCGGCAAGTCCAGCTTTGGACGCCACGACACCCGCGACCTATCCACCGGCATCGAAACCAGTGGCTCCGCCAAGACCTACGAGTTCGGGGACACGCTCAACCTCGACATCACTGCCACGCTCTCCAGCGCCATTCAGCGCGAAGGTCTCGCCCTGCCGTTGAACATTGAATACTCCGACCTGCAAGTGCATCAGTGCGAGTATCAATCATCCTGCGCTACCGTGCTCATGCTCGATTGCTCGCATTCGATGATTCTGTACGGCGAAGACCGCTTCACTCCCGCGAAAAAAGTCGCCATGGCACTGTCGCACCTTATTCGCACACAGTATCCCGGAGACTCGCTCTCGCTGGTGCTCTTCCACGACTCCGCCGAAGAGGTCCCGCTCTCGCAGCTCGCTCGCGTGAAAGTCGGCCCGTATTACACCAACACGCGCGAAGGTCTGCGCCTGGCCCAACGGATTTTGCAGCGCCAAAGAAAAGACATGAAGCAGATCGTCATGATCACGGACGGCAAGCCCTCCGCCCTCACCCTCGAAGACGGGCGCATCTACAAAAACGCCTTCGGTCTCGACCCTCTCGTCGTCAGTCAGACTCTGGAAGAGGTCTCGAAGTGCAAGCGTGCCGGAGTTCTCATCAACACCTTCATGCTTGCGTCAGACTATGGTCTGGTGCAGTTCGTGCAGAAAGTTACCGAGATGTGCCGCGGCAAAGCCTACTTCACCACTCCCTACACGCTCGGCCAGTACCTGCTGATGGACTACATGTCGCGGAAAACCAAAACGATTCACTGAAGCGGACCACGTAGCGATCGCCGCCTCGGCTGTCCCGCCAAGCGAGGCCGCATTTTCGCGGGCGCCTCTGGGGGACCGTTCCTATCGCTCCATTAGAACTCGAAGTATCCGCCGGGGGCGGTTCGGCGTGGCCGGCCGTCGGTTCCTGTGGCAGGCAGCAGGCCTGCAAGTCCTCGAAGATTTTCCCACGCCGCCTGATTCAGCGCGGGGTCTGAGCAGACCAGATCGCGGATCATATTCCACGCCGCCAGGTTGAGTGCGCCCTCGGGTGGAGGTCCCATAGCCAGCGAGACGGAACACTGCGGACAGAAACAGATCCGTTGGGCCCCCGATTTTTGTCGCGGTCTTATTCCCACGGTCTGCGCGAACATATATACAGCGACAGATTTGTGTCCAGCCTCGAGCTCTCGATTACAGCGAAGACAATACAAGTTTTCCAAAGGTGCCATCCTGGCAGCCAGTTGCGGCTAAAGGAAAATACTGTCTTTAGGTTTGGCCGAGCGCAAGTGCGTAGAAGGATTCCCGCAAGTTGGAATGAACCAACCATGTGCGGTGGAAGGTCCGAGGGAAAGTCGAATCGCTCTATTCCGCCGACGGGAACCAAGTTGTGCTCTAGCCAGAACCAGTTACCATCATGCACTCTGCCACTATGCCTGGTGGAGACTCGCCATTGAACAGGGGCTGGTCACGGCCCCGAACGCCGAGTGCAGCAACTGAGTTCATCCGTCTTTCACGGCTTCGAAAACTGCGCGCATGCAAACAGGTCGCCGCGGTTTGCTATCGCGTGCGCAAGGCTGAAATCGAATTCTTGCTGGTTCAAACTCGCAACGGACGCTGGACGTTTCCCAAAGGCAGTGCGGAGCCAGGATTGACCCACGCCCAGGCAGCGGCGCTCGAAGCTTTCGAGGAGGCAGGAGTTCACGGCCGCATGGAAGAAGTATCGTTCGCCCAATACATCCGCCGCAAGGGTGGCAACTTGCAAAACTCTGCGCAGACAGAGCTTTCTTTCAGCGCCCATCTTTGTGAGGTCCTGCGTCTGGATCCAGCGCAAGAATCCAATCGAAATCGCACATGGTTTTCCATCGCAGACACGAAGCGAAATTTACGGGAAGACCGAGACCGCGACTACGGGGCGAGGCTTGCCCGGGTGGTTGACCGCGCGGTAGACCGCATTCGACGATTCGGCAGTGGAGTTGATGAGGTGATCGATGCTCCGCGAGAAGTCATCCATGGAGTCATCAGCATAGACAACGGACGGCGAGCAAGGGCCAGCGGCAAGGTTTCAGGAACTGGCTAACTCAGCCCGGTTCGCGATTACAATCAGCCGCATCGCCTTCAGGGCTGGGCGGGTTTTGCGTCAGGCTTTCGTAATCTCGCCCACTGCCCGGTACGCCTGATCCATTGCGCTGTCGGTATACGCATAGGCATCGGCGTCGGCATTGGCAATGGCGATTCGCCCATACGGCTTGCGCGCCACCGAACAGGGCGTTTCGCCACCCTCAAGCCAGAAGGAATCGAACAGCGAGTTGTATTCGTAGGCGTAGCCGTGCGGCCAGCGGTTGACAGTGATGGCGGCGATGTCGCGTGCGGGATCGAAGCCTCCGGGCCCCAGCGTGCGCGCTAACTGCTCGCGGATCTTGCGCTCCATAGTTTCAAACGCGGTGTTGAACAATTCGGCTCGGCCTAGCCGATGCTGATCGCGTGCGGGTCGTCCCGGACGGCACGGCGTCTTCATCATATGCACGACGATTGCCTCCTCCGGCTTGCGAGCGCATTCATAACCGCCAATGCTCACCGGCAGATCAAGGTTGACATAGGTGTGATACATGCCCGGGGCATACACCGAATTCGCCCCCATTTTCTGGAACGGTGTCCAGTTTCGCAGGGCGACATTCGTATAAAGCAATGGAACCTTCTGTGCCGAAGCCAGCGCCTCTTTCTGCTTGTCGGGTAGCTCATCGCAAATGTAAGGGATCACCACGTGCCAGCAGGCCAGGACGGCGTTCTTGGCTTTCGCCGTATACACCTTGCCGCCGCGCGCATATGCGACCTCGACTTCTTTTGCCGAAGCGTGATCGCCGAGATGTTTCACGCGTACGGCAGTGCTGTTCAGTCGAATACGCACGCCAGAGCCGGACTGATCGAGCTTGGAGTAATTCGCCTTCGCCGTGACCACATCGCTCGCTGACTGGCCGGGCATGGCATCGGGAATCAGTTTTCGCACCAGCAGTCGCGCGATCGATGCATTGCCGTCGGGAAAGTGGAAGAAATATTTATCGGCTTCTTCGTTGGGAATGGCGTCGCGGTTCATTCCCTTCCCCGGCGCCGGATCAAGCTTCATGCCATCGAATCCGGGCAGGTTGAGGCCCCAGGCGTCCTGCGCGGCCACGGCGTCAATTCCAACCCCGAACAAGGGATGCGGGAGAGCTTGATACATCTTCACGATGTCTTGGTGTGCCGCCGCGACGTCCTTGAGGAAGCTCGCATAACTGATACGCGCGAGCTTGGCCTTTTTCTGGTCTGAACTGAGACCGGGATAGTAATCCTTCTTCTCGTGATACAAGCGCTGCAAATCACGCCTCGCTTGCTCAGCGATGGGAGCATCGGCATAAAACTTCTTCCAGACCTCCGCACCCTCGGGTGTCGTATCCTCAGCCTCACTCCCACGTAGTGTCTGGGGGCTGACCACCAGCTTGTCTGTGTTAAACGTTTCCTTGTCGAAGAATATGTGAGGACGCAAACCGAGCGAACGATAGAGACTCTTATCCACATATTTGGGATACGAGGCGACGTCAATGCCCAACTCGCGGACCAAGCCCTGGGCCACCGAGCTGTATGGCGCAGGACTCTCGATGGAAAACGTGCCGCCGAATCCAAGGCGGAACGCATTGCCCACACGAAATTCATTGCGCTTCGCGTGGCCGCCAAAGTCGTCGTGGTTATCAAGCACGAGAATGCGCGCGCGTTCACCCACAACCTTGCGATAGAAGTGTGCAGCAGCGAGTCCGCTGATGCCTCCGCCCACGATGATGAGGTCATAGAGTTCGCCCGTATCTTCGGGCTTGCCGGCGGAATCCCAGAAGGTTCCGTCGCGCAGCGAGTGCGCCGCATCGAATGATCCCGGATGGCTGCCGCGTAGCCCGGTCAGCTCCGGGGGATAATAATTGGCAGATTTTTCGGCGGGCTGGTCGAACGCGCCAAAAAGATGGGGCGGCAACATGGCCGCGCTGGCAGTGATCCGAACGCCGTTGAGGAAGTCGCGGCGCGTGATCTTGCGCTTCATACCCAGCTCACGGTCTTGTGGGTGGCTCATCAATACCTCCCAGAAAGTTCCGCGCGGGAAGACAGACATGAAACAGCGGGAGTGCTCCACGGGGAACACTTTTTCCGTAAGCCTTCAGAGTGCGCAGTTGTAACGGTATGAAAGATAAGCATGTTGGAGGTGGCTACTGTGGCTTTTACGCATCTCGTAGATTGTGGCTCTGGGTTTTGCACAGCTTTTCCACGACTCCGGAGCAAACAAAAGAAAGCCCCATTCCTTAGGCGCGGCCGAATTGCCGCGAACCTAGCTTCCCCCTTCGGCTTTCTTGACTGCCAGTTCCGCGCCCTGGAAGCCAATGCGGCTATGGGTTCCGTCGCAGAAAGGTTTGTTCACCGAACCACCGCAGCGACAGAGCGAAAAAGCAGTCTTGCCCGTGAGGTCAAACTTGTTGCCGTTCGGATCGACCAGATCGAGCGAGCCTTCGGGAGCCTCCACTCGATATGGGCCGTTGGGCTTTACTGTGATTTTAACGTCCGCCATGAATTCCAATCCTCCCACCTTGCGGGTTTCTAATAAGCCTAAAAAGATATCACGGGCGTCGGAAACTTGCCGATTCCTGTGTCGGTTTTCACATGTGTCTCGAGAGTTCTGTCAGGCCGCTGCGGAATCTACCGAAGACAGGCTTCGGTAGAGCTCGAGATAGTCATCGATCATGCGCTTGGTGGTGAAACGATCGCGGGCGCGAGCGTAGGCGAGGTTGGCATAAGCGCGGCACATTTGACGGTCGGCATTGAGAAGGCGGATGGCATCGGCAAGACTATTGGCATCATTGGTTTCGAAATAGAGAGCGGCGTCGCCCCAGATCTCGCGGAAGCTGGGAATATCATTGGCGATGATGGCGCAGCGCGAGAGCGCGGCTTCAAGCGGAGGCAATCCCAGCGGCTCGTAGCGCGATGTGGCGGCGTAAATAACGGCGCGGCCATACAGTGCGCGTAACTGCGCTTCCGTCTGGGGACCGCGGATGGCTACCGAACTCTGATCGGTGGTGGCTACTTTAACATCAGCGCGTATCGGAATGCGCGGCACAGCAACGGTTTGCTCGGAACCCACAATGCACACTGACAAGGGATGCACATGCTGCGTGAGCAGAAATACTTGCCTGCCGGCATCGATAAGCCGGCCGACGGCGAGGACAGAATCGTCTTTGCTGATGTAAGGATTAAAGAAGATGGGATTCCTGCCCGGATAGATCACCACATCCCGCCGCGACCGGGTGTAGCAGCTGCGGAGGGTATCGAGCATCCAAGCCGAGGGCGCAACCAGCGCATCGGCGCCGGCAATGCCGCGAATCACGGTATCGCGATACCACTTAAGCCAGCGAGTGGGTCGCGGCCCGTGACCGTGCACAGCTTGTGTCCAACTGATCAGATCGCCGTGAGCCATGGCCACCCGCGGCACGTCCACCGGCAGGTTGCCATAGCAAAACTGGTTGAGGTGAAGCACATCAGGCTGAACTTCGCGGACTACATCAATTAGGAAATTCGAGGAGTCGGGCAGGTCCTGCTCGGCTTCCTGCATCCACTCGAGACGGAAGGCAGTGGGGCGGTAATCAAGTCCATGCAGGTTGTCCATCCATACGGTCTGATCGGGTAGTGGGATTTCGCCGAAGGTGACCAGCGTGACGCGGGCGCCGCGCGTGACAAGGCCAGTCACCAACTCCCGGGCATATGTCCACGCACCAGACATAGTGTCGGCCGTAACCAGGACGTGCAACAGAACCTCCGGGAGAGCCTTCGGGATGCCGCGATGGAAGCGACAGGCCAGGGGCTGCGTTGGCCTATTCTAGTGTGAATGGCGCCTGAGTTGAAGCCTTTTGTATTCCAACCACCAAGGCCGCAAAATCTTGCACACCAGACACCATTGAGGCTGAGCCCTTAATCACAGCGGTCCCGCTGGAAATGGCCGAATAACGACGAAGCAGCTCGTTGCCGCCTCTGTAGCTGTTGAGGGTGCCGACTTCACGACCGAGTTTGTGACAAATAAAAGCGGGAGCGGTTCGTGAACTCGACATCCACCGGAACGGACGCCTGGTCCGAACCAACTCCGATGAGCGCAGCCCAAGCAGCACGTCACTGAAGGTCAGCTAGCTCCCAACCGAACCCTTAACTCGCGTGCCAGGTTGTCGATGGCGCGAATTTTTTTCCGCGGCCGGGCATATCGGGGCTATCATCGCCAACTCGCAGGAGAGCAACATGGCCGTGAGAGTTTCGCGCATTTCGCTGCGCACTTGTTTTCGACGGCCCGCCGTGCCAGGTTTCCTCGCGTTTGCGGCGATCGAGAGCGGCCCGCACTTCGCGCACTGGCCGTTCCATTCCGCTGATGCAGTGTTCCCAGCATGGGGAGAGGTGCGACGAATGGTTCCGGACTGGGCCTCTCCGTTTCGAAGTCACTATGAGGAAGGTTGTTCCGAGACAGAGAAGAACGCTTGTCACTAGAAATCGATATCGCTTGTGGAAGGCGGAACTGTTATTGATTCCGGACTAGAGCGAATTCGGCGGGGCGTAAGTTCAGAGGCGACCACCATGGGGTGAGTGAGCAGGGATGACTTTCACCCCCCTAAAGACACCGCTTGGGTCAGCCGGAAGGTGAGACGGCGTCCCTTCTTAAGGCGAACCGTGCTGGGACCAACTGAATACCGCGCTTCGCCAAGCCCACTGGCAACCGGCAGATTGTGGCCTTGGCCGGGGGCTCCTCGGGCGAACAAGCTTGCAGTTTGAAGCGGCCATTGCTTGCCCTTTATCGTGATGGAGTCCAAGATCAAGCGGAGCGAAGCGGAATTGCGCGTTGGCGGCGATGTCTGAGCCGACTCCACACGTCCCGAAACGCCGGTACCTCGTCCCACCAGGATATTCCCATCTATGACGACAGGCTCATCAACTACCGCCGAAAAGATCTCGCCGCCGCGGACTCTCAGGCTGGAGAGCGAGTTTTGAAGCCGAACCGTGAGAAGAGTCCCTGCGGGAAGGGAGGGGGACATTGGAGACGTAAAGGGAGGCGCATGGTTGGCGTCCACATCCTTCCCGGGTTTTTGGCTAGCGACTGTCGCATGGTCCTCGGGGAGGCTGGAGCCGGTATCCTCCGGAAAGGGCGCTTTCTGCTGATCGGCACGCGCGCTGGCGCCGCTGCCCTGCAAACTGGCTGATCGGGAACATCCTGCGGCCAAAGCCACGCCCAACACCGCGATCGCCACTTCGATTTTCTTGCCCGTGAGCATCGCTACGGAACGATCCATCCTCGCTCCAACTTCCGTAACCCGAAAGTGGCAAATCGAGTACCAGAATTACAACCCGATTAATCAATAACTTAGGAAGGCGCTGGTGAGAATACCGTGTAGAATTTGCGCGTCATGACGACCGCGGTCGCGAAGGCTGCCCTGCCATTTCGGATTCCGCGGGGTGGCCGAGACCCGGGCGGGAAGGGTGCGGAGCCCAAGCGCTCCCCACAACTCCATAGTCAAAACAAAATTAAGGAGGAGCGTGAATTCGCTCCTCCTTAAATAAGGCAACCCCTCTATGAGTGATTCAGTTCGATGCACCCGAATTGAGTGCAGCCGTATTCTGTGCCTCGCTCCGAGGCTGAGCAATGACACCGTCGAATGGGGTCGCGGCTACATAGCGCCCGTGGGCAACGGTGATGTGACGCAGCGCGTAACCTGAATCCGGTCCGCGCCGCCAAGTGCTGCCGTCAACGCTCTCGAATACCACTCCGCTCGCACTGCTGGCCGCGAGGAAACGCTTGTGGAAGCCGTCATAGGCGACGGACGTAATGTCTTTGTCTGGTAGACCTGCTAGTACGTGGCTCCAGCTCTTGCCGGAATCTGCACTGTGAAATGCACCTTCGCGGGTGGCTACAAGGATTTGAGTGTCCGGAGTAACCGTGACGCTGCGAATGTTGGTCGGGTAGGAGGCGAGGACCACTGGTTGCCAGGTAACGCCCTCATTGTGAGATACCAGTACGGCGGAGTGTGTAGCCGCAACCACCAGGTCGGCTTGTGACTGTACGGAGACAAAATCCTGTTGATTGGCAATGGGCCCGCCCGTCCAGATTTTGCCTTGGTCTTTGCTGGTGAACAACCCAGCCGAGGTAGCCGCAAACCAGCGGTGGGCGCCGAGTTCGACGTCATTGACGCGTGCTTCCAGCACCGATCGTACGCCCGTCGTGCTCGCTCGCGATTTACTCTTCCCATTTTTCAGCTTGATCGCGCGGGTCGACGCGTTCTCGATCACGATGTTGTTGATGGGATGCCAGGCAGTCCCGCTACGTGCCAGTTCAAACACACCGCGGTTGGTTCCGGCTATCAGAGTTCCGTTGTTCGACTGTTTGAGAGTGAACACGTCGCGGCCCTCAAGTCCGGCGCTCCTCTGCTCCCAGTTCTGACCGTCGTCGTGAGAGTAAAAAACTCCGCCAAATTCGCGGTCATTGACCACCCCAACGTAGAGAGCGTTAGGATCCTTTGCGTCGGCAAGAATCGCATTCACGTAGCGATGGGTATAGCCATGGTTGGACGCACTGAAGCTGGCCGCCCCATCGTCACTGGCCAACACGCCGCCACGATCCGTGGCTAGCAGAATACGCTGCGAATTGCGCGGATCGATGAGCACATCATTCACGACTACTTCAGGGTTGCCCACGCGCTTCCACGACTTGCCTTCGTCGCTGCTCTTCCACAACCCTTCCGTAGTTCCGGCATACAGAATTGCCGGATTGTTGGGGTCCTGCTTCAACACCCGGGTCCGCCGCGCCGAGAATGGAATACCCTGAATCTTTTGGAAGAGGTCGCCCGCGTTGATGCTCTTGTAAATTCCCGAGCAGGCGCTGGCAAATACTTCCGATGGGCTTGCCGAACTGACGATGATTGAGAATACATCGGAGTCGTCGATCATGCCCTTGTTGATGTGCTGCCAACTGACGCCACCGTCACTGGTCTTCCACGCTAGATGCCAGGTTCCGGCGTACACTACACCAGGGTCTTGTGGATTGATGGCTATGGATTCAACGTTTTTGATATTGGCGTCGTTCGCAGGAGAAATCCGCTCCCAATGGCTGCCACCATCCTTGCTGCGGTAAACACCATCCAAGGTGCCAGCCACCAAGATCTTAGGATCGGAAGCAGCAATTGCCATAGCTCGCACGGACTTGCCACGCATTCCGGATATGGCTTCCCAATCCTTACCTCCGTTGCGAGTGCGGAAAATATCGCCTGCACTCTGGTCCTGCACGCTCCACGCGGATACAAAAATTGTCTTGGAATTTTGCGGATCGAAAGCAATGTGATCGAGCACATAGTCATCGGCCGCGCCGAGGTGTGCAAAACGCGCCCAGTCGTGACCGCCATTTTCGGACTCGAAAATCACGCCGGTGCTGGTACCCAAAAGCACCCGGTTAGGATTATGTGGATCATAAGCCAAGCTCCGGACATCGCCCCCGTCCGGACCCAGAACAGTCCACTGACCGGCCCAGGAAATGGAGCCGAAGGTGACAATTAAAACTAGTACAATCAACAACTTACCGATTACGTCCTGCATTTCTACTGATTTCATTCAAGACTCCGCCCGTCGAGCGAGGATTAGGATGCAACGCCCAGCCTGACAGGATGGAAACGACTCATCAAGTTACTGAAGTCCAAGAAAAACGGGCCGGTCATCATTCAATGAACGGCCCGTACTCAGCCCGAGCTCTAGCTGGGCTTCTTGGTGCTCTTCTTCTTGGCCGCGGGCTTGGGATGATCTGGAACAGCTTTTACCTTGGTCTCATCCACAGTTTGAGTTCCGGCCGAGTCAAAATTGGCACCCGAGGGCACTATCCAGTATTCAGCTGTCTTTGTGCCACCGCTGCCCGCACGCACTTCGATACGGCTGGGGTCAATCCCCTGCTTGGCCTCACCGCCGGTGAGGTACGCTTTGGAATCGACGGCTCGTTCTGCCGCCAGGTTCTTGCGTTTCTCCGCCGGATCAGCGTTGCCCACTATGATCAGCTTGTTATCTGGGTTCTGTTGCAGGTTCTTCGCGACATCATCCAAGACCGCTTTGCAGGTATTGTCGACCCTCCAGGGCTTCTTCTCATTGGGGAAGTCGCACTGGCTGAGCTTCGACGCTTGGGGGGGCGGTGGCGGCGGATTCTCCACCGTCACTTGTGTCGAACCCTGCGCAGTCAGGCCACGAGTATCGGTTGCTGTTGCATTCACCGTTATTGCCCCGGGTGCGGCTCCGGTTGTGTTCAAGGTAGCAGTGTTGTCGGTGCCACTGATGGTACCGGCAGAACTAGTCCAGTTCGATACCGTGACCGCAACGCCGTCCGGGCTGCTCGCGTTACAGGTAATTGTGGACGTGCCTCCCGCCTGTACCGTTGATGGGCTAGCCGAACAGCTTATCGTGGGCGGGTTTTTCGGCGGCAGTGGCTTTACCGTGTAATTCGCCGAACAGCTCGCTTCATTATTGTTCTTCGCCTTGGGATCGGTCACATGCGCACTCACGGTGTAGTTCCCCGGGGCTGCGTTAGCGGTCTCAATCTTGACGCTGGTATCTTTACCGCTGACGCCATTGCCGCTCCAACTATAGGTGAGCGTGTGTTTGGGATTGAAGTTAGTGGCGCTTACCGTGGCTGTCGCCGGCTCGCCTACCATCACCTCGGTGGGCTGCACCGAGCAACTGGCGGCCGGGGTCAAAGCCGGAGCTCCGCCCCAGTTAAAGACCAGGCCGGTACGGAGTCGGATGCCTTCGGCCTGTGGCCGCCTCAGGGAAGTGAATTGGGGGCCAGCGTCGTCGGCGAAGTTATGGTGCGCCCAGACGAAATCTGCTTCGAACAGACGGAGACTGAGCCACTTTCTTATGGGCAGGTCCATTCCGCCACCGAGGATAGCCCCAATGCCGTTGTGGGAATTCGGTCCGCTGACTGACAGCCGGTTGTAACCACCGAGAGCGTGCATGAAGTAGTTTGCACCATCGGTTCGAAACATAAGACGAGGACCGACTGAGGCGGTTGTTTCATAGTTGCCATTGCCCCAATTATGTCCCAAGTCGAATTCAAGGCCAAAGTGCGGATCAAAATTGTAGGTCAATGCGGAACCAAATCCCTTCGCCATGTCTGGGACTTTGAAAGGAGTCGGGTTGAAAGGATTTCCGAAGGCAGCTGGAACCGTGATACCGGGATGCAGCCACTGGTATCCGACAAACAAATCCCACTTCGGGTTGGAGTCACTCTGAGCAAAAACCGGAGTCGAAACCAGTACGGTTGCAAACATCAGCAACACGCTGGATATTACCGCACGAGCTGCGCGCAGCTTGGGAGAAGGTAACATTTATGATCCTCCGAACTTGGTCGAGGTTCGCCGTATTGGAATTTCAGCCGCAGTGCAGAACTAAAGATGCCGTTTGTGGTGCTAACGGATTATTGGGACTTACGATTTGAAGTCTAAGATTTTAACCCACCGCTGCGCTAAAGCAAGGCTCAGTCATTGAAAATTATCCTGGCAGGGTCTGAGCTGCGAGTTATAGGCGGCGGTGACTGTGTCTCAATTTGACATACTGGACCTGCGCTCCCAATGCGGTAGCGCGTCGCATCAAGTGACGGTTCGCAAGAACACAGAGGGATGTGCACCCGCAGGCACCCGCAGAGCTTGCTCCAGGGGAAGCTTGCCGTTATCGTTGTTACTCGACCACGGTTTTTCGATCACGCTCAATCCACTCTCCAAGGCGGTCGCCGGAGCGGAGAGAAGACAGAAGACGGAAGAAAGAAGAGAATGAGCCAAGAGAAGGTACTGATCGTCGAGGACGAAGAAAACGAGCGGACGGGTCTGGCTGAGCTGGTTTCATCTTGGGGTTATCGAGCCGACACCGCTCGCGACGGTGGAGAGGGCCTGGAGAAGGCGGTCCAGTGGGCCCCTTCCATCGTCATCACTGATCTCAAGATGCCGCGCATGGGCGGAATCGAGCTTTTGGAACGCCTGGCAGAGCAAGCCCAAACCGTGGCCGTTGTGCTGGTCACCGCACAAGGGACCATCGACAGCGCGGTTCAGGCGATGCGCCTGGGTGCCTATGACTACATTACCAAGCCCATCGACACCAACCGTCTGCGTACCATTTTGCAGAACGCCTCGTCACTACTCGGCACCCGCGCAGAACTGGAAGCCACCCGCCGCAAGCTGCGGGATGCAGGATCACTGGGCCGGCTCAACGGCGCATCGCGAAAGATGCAGGAGATATTCCGGCTCATCGAAATGGTCGCGCCCAGTACCGCGTCGGTGCTCATCACTGGCGCCAGCGGCACAGGCAAAGAGCTGGTGGCGCGCACCATCCACGAACTGAGCTCGCGCCGTGACCGTCCTTTCGTAGCCATTAATTGCGCCGCTATTCCGGAGACCTTGATCGAAAGCGAAATCTTTGGTCATGAAAAGGGCGCCTTCACAGGGGCTCTCGAGCGACGCACCGGCTGTTTTGAGCTCGCCGAGGGCGGAACGATTCTTCTCGATGAGATTGGGGAAATGCCAGTAGCGACTCAAGCCAAACTGCTTCGAGTCCTGGAAGATCACAAGCTGCGCCGCCTCGGCAGCAAAGTCGAAACGCCAGTAGACGTGCGCGTCCTCGCCGCGACCAATAAAGTCCCTGAGGACGCCGTAGCCCGCGGTGAAATACGCAGTGATCTTTATTATCGCCTTAACGTTTTCAACATTCACATGCCTCCCTTGCGTGAGCATAAGGAAGACATACCCGACCTGGTACAACTTTTACTCTCGGAGATGAACACAAAGCATTCTCGCAAGGTCTCGGCTGTCAGTGAAGCAGTCCTCAATCTCTTCAACACTTATTCCTGGCCGGGAAATGTTCGCGAAATGCGCAATACGCTTGAGCGTGCAGTGATCGTCTGTGATGGGGCTGTGATTGAGACCCGGCATCTGCCGCCGGGGTTCGGCCAAGCCCCACTGCGAACCTCTGCCAACGACCCTGATGCGGTGCGCCTGGGGGTCGGCACTACCGTGGAGGAAGCGGAAAAGATGCTCATTCTCAAAACCCTCGAAGCCACCAGCAACAACAAGACCAGAGCCGCGGAAATCCTCGGCATAAGCCTGAAAACCCTGCATAATAAACTTAAGGAGTACGGTAGCACCGCCTCGGACGCCGTCCCCGGCAAGGAGGAATCTTAAGAGAGTGGTCAGTGGCTGGGAGTGCGGCTCTAGCGGCGCTAAGGGGTCGATGATCGACAGGCGTTTTCGCTAGCTTCTGCCGCTCGTTGTCAAAGAGTCAAAGACTGGGCGGTGGTTACTGGACTGCCCACTACGTTTTTTGTACCCCATGCGACGGAAAACCATCATCGTTCTTACCCTCACCTTCATGGTGACGGTTATGGTCTCGGCCTTTTCTTACCTCTACATATCCCAGGTCCTCCGCCTCCGTGCCACCAACGTCTACGACAACGCATCGTATCTCACCCAACAGCTCGCCTACGCTGCCACCAACGCCGTTCCCGACCTCGGCAGCACACCCGTGGACACCGGCAATCCGGAAGCGGTGCGCGTAGCCCTAGCCGAGTACCTACAGACGGATGTAAACCTGAACAGCATGCTGGAATCGGTGGTGGGCAACTGGCCTTTCATCTACGACGCGTCGGTGGTGGATGTCCACGGCCGAGCGTTGCTTAACACCAACCCGAAGCTGGTAGGGAAACTGATAGTGCAGCGGCCCGATTTTCGCCAGGTCATCACCGCCCGTTTCCGGCAACAATTGCAGCTCGTGTACGGCCCGCATACGGTCTACAACGTGAGCTTTCCGCTGCAACTCAATGGACAGCCGTTTGGCACGATCCGCATCGGTGTCTCGACCGCCTTCCTTAAGGACGAATTGACCCCGCGGCTGATGCACGCGCTCTATTTTTCGATCGCGTCCATTTTTGGGTCGCTGGTGCTCGCCGCAGGCATCTCTAATCTCGCCCTCGGGCCGCTCAAGGAAATCAGCCGCAACCTCGATAGCGTGAGCGCGGGTCACCCGGAAGCTCTTGCGGGAGACGACCTCGGTCACGACGAATACGGTCTGGTCACGCTTAAGATTGCTAATCTCGGCCGCCAGATGCGCGACAGCAAAGAGATTTTTTCCGCGCTGAAAGACAACGTTGATCAGCTCATGTCCAAATTGCAGGACGGGCTGATGTTGTTCACGCGGGATTTGCGCGTAGTGTTGGTTAGCGCACCGGTTGAGCGTTTCCTCGGCCGTCCCCGGAGAGAGTTGCTGGGCCGCACAGTCACCGAAGTCTTTTCTGCCGACTCCCTTCTCGGCGCGGTGGTTCTGGAAGCCTTTGAACGCCGCAGGCCCGTCTTGCAGCGCGAGGTCGAAACCGGCGGCGGCCGGCGGGTTCAGGTCTCGCTGGATTTTGTTCAGGAAAAGAACACTCAAATCGGCGCCCTGCTCATCATACGTGACGCCGAATCCGTCCATCGGATCGAGGATGAAATCGAAATGTCGCGCCGTCTCTCCGCCAGCGGACGTCTCACCCGCGGCGTAGCCCACGAGGTCAAGAACCCCATCAACGCCATCGTGCTCCACTTGCAGCTTCTGCAGAACAAGCTGGCTCAGGTTGACCCCGACACGCGGCGCCACATGGACATTATCGGCAGCGAAATTCATCGTCTTGACCGCGTGGTGCAGGTGCTGGTGGACTTCACCCGCCCGCGTGATCTGCACCTGGAAGAAGTCGATCTCCGCCGCCTGCTCGAGGACGTGGCATTGCTGGCCGCTCCCGAAGCCGAGCAGCACGGAGTTAGGATCGAGCGCACACTGTCCGCAGATGCGCTGCCGATCAAGGCCGATGTCGACTTGATGAAGCAGGCGATTCTTAACGTGGTGCTCAACGGAGTGCAATCGATGCCTAAAGGAGGCGTTCTGACGGTCGCGGCGTGGCGCGATGAGGGGGTGGTTACAACCGAAGTTCATGATCACGGAAGCGGTATTCCGCGCGAAGTCCAGGACAGGGTGTTTGAACTCTACTTCACAACCAAGAAAGAGGGAACCGGCATCGGTCTGGCGCAGACCTATCAGATCCTCCAATGGCACTACGGCTCTGTAGAATTCGAATCAGAGGAGGCTCAGGGCACAACCTTCCGCTTCCGCATCCCATTGGCTACCTCCGGCCTGGAAGCTGACCATGACGTTGCTCCTCAGTCTGCCTTGTCGAAACCTGGAGCTTGATTTCTCTTCTTTGATCTCATAAAGGCGTAGAATTTGACATCGCGGAACTCGCGGGCTTCATATGCTTCTGGCGGCAATCCTAGGAATTTGTTTACTATCTCCCGCCACCTCGCTGGCGGCAGGGACTCCACTCGTCCCTGAACCCGGGCAGTCGGCCCCATCTGGAACTCCCGCGGACTCGCCCGCACCACCGAGCCAGGACAGTTCTACCGCTCCGCAGCAACCAGAGAAATCGTCCGCCCCCTCGTCGCAGCCAGCACCGGCTTCGACTCCTGCGCATTCGAGCCAAGCGCCACCGACCACTCACAAGTGTCGTTGGCACCAAAAAAAACCAGCCGCCACAACGGACTGCCCAAACTCGACAGCTGCTGCGAAGGGCTCCCCATCAGCAGGAGCCACCGATTCTCCCAAGGCTTCCGGCGGGTGCTCTCCCGCTAAGACCGTCGTGCGAGATGGCGGAACCTCCGAGCCCACCCTGCAACTCAAAGGCAGCGGCAGCACCGGGCCCGGCTCGCATCAGGGCGACACAGCGGAGCAATTGCTCGCGTCAACTGAGGATAAACTGAAAAAAACCGAAGGCCAGCAGCTTAGTTCGAACCAGCAGGAAATGGTGACTCAGATCCGCCAATTCATGGATCAATCCAAGGCCGCCGCCGCTGCTGGCGATCTCAATCGTGCCCGCAACCTTGCCTTGAAGGCTAATTTGCTCTCCGACGAGTTGGCGAAACCTCAGCCTTGATGTCTGCTTATCCGATCCTTCATCGTCCAGTATTTCCCTTGGCTCGCGCCGCGTTAACCTTGGCCAGCAAATCCTGGGACAGGGCCTGCATGGGACCGGGAATTTTGGTCGCCTCATTCAATATGTCGCGCGCCTCGGTAACTTTGTTCAACTTGGCATAAGCAAAACCCAGCCGATACAGTACAACCGAATAGGGCTGCTCATCCTGCCCTTTGAGTAAAGCGGCAGCCGTCTTCAACTCCGGAATGGCAGCCGCGGTCTTGTCTTGCTTCATGTACGCGTATCCCAGGGTCGAGTGTGCTACTCCCGCCGAGAGCTTGCGCGGTTTATCTGAATCCGGCGCATCCGCCTTGGCTGCGGCGATGGCTTTCTGCGCGTAAGTGATGGCTTTGGCGACGCTCCCGGGCTTGGAATCATCTGAATAGAAACTAGCCAGCAACAACAATGCCGGCAGCGAGTTGGGATTCACCGCCAGTGTCTTTTCTCCATAGGAAACCAGCCGCGTCTGATCATTCAACTGCCCTGGACCCAACGTGTACATGGCATAACTCGATACTTGATCTTGAAATTTCGAATCGGGAAAAGCCGCCGTAAAGCGTTCGATATCAGCCATGCGGGTCTTTGCGTCTTTCTCGTCCGGAATGACGTTGAATGCGCTGCTTTCCAGGAAGTCGCAGCTGTTCTTGGCGGCCTCTTTCTCGCTACTGACTTGGGTCGCGAATTCCGCGTCACTCGTGCCTTCCGGCTTCGGCTGTTTTCCGATGGAGTGGCAGACCTCCCCGCCCTTGGCGGCGTAATCCATGAGCTTGGCTTTGTCCTTGGCTTGTTGTGCGACACTGGCTTGCGATACCAGGATGTCCAGATTGTGCGGCGATCCGGCCAGGGCCTTGTCGCCATACTCCAGAGCCTTCTTCAAGTCGCCGGTCGTCTGGTAGGCCTGCGAGATCTGCCAGTTCCCATAAGCCACGGCTGCTGGATTTGCCGAAAACTTCTGCCCAAAATCCTCATACATCGCCAGCTTCTTCTTTGCATCCGGCTCGTTGGAAATATTTTGAAGTTCGTGATCTTCGGGCGTGCCAGCCGCAATCACAATTCGGTCGACTTGCCCGTGGAAAGGAATTGAGAGAAGGACGACGATCAATAACCGCGACCCGATCATGCAACTCATAGGTCACCTCCTCGCATTAGCGAAGGGATCAGTCAGGAGTTTGACTTTCGCAGTAGGCGAATCCTAGCGCCGATTGCCGCAGATATCAAGAGCGAGCAACCCGAACGGCGGCAGCAAAGACGCGATCCACCCGGGAGACAGCGGGGCGGTTTTCCCATTGGAAATTGACAACTGAAATGTGTTCTGGGTAGCGAATGGTGAGCTTGGCTTAATGTTGGCCTAACCGCTTGCTTCGGATAAATTGAAGTCATGCGTGCCATCCTCGGGCAACGTTCCCTGCGTTTTGTTTTTGCCGCCAACCTAATCTCCATGTTGGGCAGCGGCATGAACGCCGCCGCCGTTGCCTGGTACATCCTCGAGGCCACGCACTCCGAGATGGCGCTTGGTACCTTTGCCGTCCTGCAAACACTGCCCGCGATGCTGATGCTGCCCTTCACCGGAGTCATTATTGATCGCGAAGATCGACGCCGCCTGGTCATGTGGCTCGATGCTCTACGCGCCATCGTCATCGTGGCGGTCGCCATCCTTGCCTTTCGCGGCCATGTCAAAGTCTGGCAGCTTTATCTCATGAACACGCTTGTCGCTGCCGGTTTTTGGATGTTCTGGCCCACCATCACCGCCCTGATTCAGGAACTGACCCCAGAGGGCCAATTCGTTCAGGCCAATACGTTTCTGCTGGCGGGCATTCAGGGTGGCTGGCTGATTGCCGGATCCATCGTCGGCTTCATGTACAACCACATCGGCCTGGGCGGCGTGCTGCTCATAGATTTCTCCACTTACCTGGTTTCGTTTTTGTGCTACTTCGCGGTTCGCAAAGGCCGCCACCTTGTTCTAAGGCCGGCGGAGCTTCGCGCCGACATCCGGGCCGCAGAGACGCAGTTCGAGCGCTTCTGGCGGGAAATGCGAGAGGGTCTGCATTTTCTTCGCAATCATCGAGCGGTCGTGTTGCTGGGAACGAGTTGGGCCTTGTTTCTCGGAGCCATGATCACGGGGGTGGTGGTGACGCCGTCGCTCAGTGAACGCATTTTCCACGCCGGCGCAGAAGGGTATGGATGGCTGAACGCGGGGTGGGGGACGGGCGCCTTCCTCAGCGCGTTATACGCTCCTCAAGTAATTGCCTTCGTAGGCGGAGGTCGCTCCATGGCCTTCTCCATGGCGCTGCTCGCCGTGTGCGCGGTTTGCGCACCCGTATCCCACTGGCTTGTTGGCGGAATACTGATCTATGGAGCCATGGGCTCGGCGCGCGGCGTAGGCGGCATTGCCATGAATACCAGCCTCATGGAGAGGGTCCCGCCGCACCTGATGGGGCGCGTGCAGAATACGTTCTACTTTTTCGGGACGTTCCTTCAGCTTGTGCTCGCACTCTCCGTCGGGGCCGTGGCACATAACGTCAGCCTGGTGGCGGCCTTCGCCATTCTGGCTTGCGTCTACGGCCTCGCGTTCGTTGCCGCAAGTTGGCCGGTCGGAACGACTGCGCAGGTAGAAGCAGTCGGCATCGGGGAGTAAATCTACTCATCCCAAGCGCCGAGACATCGAGCACCGATTTTCGATCGTCGATTTTCGATTGGCTTCGATGGCCGACGGCCCGAGATTTTCGATCGGAAATTGAAGATTCTCTATCTCTCTCGGCTCCTGTAGCAAATCCGCTCCGTCGACTGTTATCCTTTCCCATTCCAAGGAGAAACCATGTTCTCTGAGCTTCAGGGCCGCAACGCCGTTGTTTTCGGGGTCGCGAACAAGCGCTCCATCGCCTGGTCGATTGCCCAGGGACTGCACGCCGCCGGGGTTAAGCTGGCCGTCACCTACCAGAATGAGCGGCTGGAGCAGGAAGCGAAGGATCTCATCCTGTCGCTTCCCGGCGCCGAAGCTTACATGTGCGATGTTTCCAAAGACGAAGACATTGACCGCCTCTTCGCCACGCTGAAACAGCGCCACGGCAAGTTGCATGCGCTGGTCCATTCTGTCGCTTACGCGCCCGCCAACGAACTTAAGGGAGATTTCGTCAACACCACGCGCGAAGGCTTTCGTGTCGCACACGATGTCAGCGTCTATTCGCTGATCGCGGTCTCCCGCGCCGCCGCGCCGCTGATGGAAAACGGTGGCTCCATCATCACCATGACCTACTACGCCGCGGAGAAAGTAGTGCCTCACTACAACGTGATGGCGGTTGCGAAAGCAGCGCTCGAATGCACTGTGCGCTATCTGGCGAGCGACTTAGGCAGGAAGAAAATCCGGGTTAATGCCATTTCCGCCGGGCCAATCAAAACCCTTGCTGCGCGCGGCATCTCAGGTCTGGGCGACATGCTGAAGTTCCACGCCGAGCGCGCTCCGTTGGGCCGGAACGTGGACGTCAAGGAAGTGGGTTGCACTGGGGTTTTTCTAGCGTCGGATGCCAGCTCCGGTATCACCGGCGAAGTCATCTATGTCGACTGCGGTTACAACATCATGGGGTTTTAAAGGCGGCTCCCGGCTCTGACTTCTGAAGAAGTTTGTGAAATAATCATTACCGGATGCGAGTGGAACGCACCGCACGGGTTGTCTTCGCCGCTGCTCTCCTTTTTTCGATGGTGCGCGAATGGAATGCCCCTGTGGTCTGTTGGCGTCCGCCATTTACTTCGACCGCATCCGCACTTTCGTCACCTCAGCCTTCGGCTAAGCAGTGAGACAAGCATCACTTAATCCTTCAGCTGAATTCTGCGTTCGCTCTGGTTAATACGCTCTAGACCAATTTCCAAGTCTCGCTCATTCTGAAACCGCGGAAACTTTTCTCCCCATTCAATCAGCAAAATGCAGTTGTCGGAGCGCAGATCATCCAGCCCCAGCGTTTCCAGTTCGCGGGCGGTATCGACGCGGTAAAGATCAATGTGGTAGACAACGACCCGCGGCCCGCGATATTCATGGACCAGCGTGAAGGTAGGACTGGTGACGTCTTCCTCAGCGGCCGCCTCGAATGCCGCGGCGATTCCCTTGACCAGAGTGGTCTTGCCCGCCCCCAGCTCGCCACGCAGCAAAACCAGTTTCGGCGGCGCCAGCAGTTCCGTCAGGGTGCGACCGAAGGCCATCGTCTCTTCGGCCGAATGGGTGGTGATTTCCCGCGTCATGATGATGCGATCCGCTTCGTCGACCCGCGGACACGATCATCAGTATAGCGAGAGCTCTCAGTCCGCGAGCTGCCCGCCCCAAGGCCTACAAGGTCCTAGGTACGGAGAAATGCGCTCGACTTCAAGCCCAGCAGCCTGCGGTCCGCCACATGATCGACGGACGTTCGGAGCCGGCGGTGGTCGTCGTCCCCGAGCGCCACGAAGCGGAAGGGTTGCAGCACGCCTGCTGCCGTTTGGCAGGTGGGACTGAGGATTTCGGCCATGCCCTGCACTGGGCCGGATTCTGTCTGGAAGGCGACCTCGACGAAATCGCCTTGCCCCAGGCAATGAGCCATCTGGAGCAAGCCGCCGGTGACAGAAATACTTTGGAGTTTAGCTCTAGTGCGCCGGCCATCTTCTAAACGAATCGCGGCCAGGACAGGATCGCCTAGCCGGACTCGGGCCGCGCGCCGCGAAGGGTGCGGTTGGGGAAAGTGAGTCATAAGCAAGCCAGAACCGACTATGCCATGCGATCGAATGACGCGACAGATTACGGAAGCTCCGTCCGAACGCCGCTCTGGGAGCCTGCTTCGGGGCGG
>Ga0207646_10000585_pt1 | contig 47593 bp, 29 predicted proteins | sample KBSK5502metaG_FD_184343 | JGI IMG/M metagenome (GOLD analysis project Ga0207646, IMG submission 184343) | Corn, switchgrass and miscanthus rhizosphere microbial communities from Kellogg Biological Station, Michigan, USA - KBS K5-50-2 metaG... | ecosystem: Host-associated > Plants > Roots >...
TGCAAGCGTGCCTGAAATACCCAAGGCCCACTTGTTGAGGGTGTTGAACGTTGCAGGGAAGACGACAATGGCATCGGCGCGTGGCAAGACATCAGGCTCTTCAGGACGTTTGTATTCGCTGCGCACTGGATAGCCTGTGAGTTGTTCCAGCAGAGGAATATCGAGAAACTTGGTCCCTTGAGGCGTAGTAATGACACACACTTTCCATCCCGCTGTGTGTGCTTGCACAACAAGGTTTGGGACGAGTGCTGCTGAGGATGCTGCGCAGGCGATGTTGTACAGAACCCCTCTAGGGTAAGGGACGATTTCGCTCATCCCTCCCCCTCTTCTCCAATACTGGTTCGTACATTGTACCGAAACTCATCATGCCACAGACGAGCAAGGTGTTCAAGCATCTCCGGAGAAAGTGGCCCCGGCGAACTCGCTGCAAGGTCACATTTTACCTGCTCAGGGTTGCGAACGCCAGGAATAACAATCGTGACAGCAGGATGACTCAAGCAGAATCGTAAGGCGACTTGAGCAAGAGGAGTTGTTGGTTCGATAAGTGACTTTACCCGAGAGATACGCCGAACTGTTTGTTGGAGTAAGTCGCCACGAAACACACGCCGCCGCCAGTCTGAGCGGTGGAACTTCATTCCCTCATGCCAGTGACCAGCCAGTGCACCTGATGCCAGGGGAGTTCTAGCGATGATACTGATGTGATGTTGTTGGGCAAGCGGAAAGAGACATGCAGCAGCACGCTGGTCAAGGATACTATAAGGAACTTCTACGATATCCACACGTCCAGCAGTAATGACACCATTTGCATCATCTGGGCGATGATCACTGACCGAGATCCCGAAGGTGCGGATTTTGCCTTGTTCACGGAGTTTGAGCATCGTCTCGTACCATGCCGTTTCTTCTGACCACGTAGGACACCATGTCTGGAATAGCAAGGCATCCAGGCAATCTGTTTCCAGGCGTCGCAGGCTGGCTTCTGCTTGTGCAATGATATGCTCCGATGGGTAAATTGCGGTAATAGGAGTTTCTGGCGCTGGTGACCAGTGAAAGTTCAGAGGGAAGATTTTCGTTAGCGTGGTCACGCGCTCCCCATGCTCTTTAAAGGCGCGTGCGATCAGGCGTTCTGCTCGTCCATTCCCGTACATTGCTGCCGTATCAATTAAACTGCATCCCATCTCCAGAGCGCTATGAAGGGCCTGAAGCGAGTCTGTTTCTGTTTGTGGTCCCCATCCTCCGCCAATTGCCCATGTCCCAATCCCCATCTGACTAGCAGGAAGACGTACACTTCCTAGAAAGGATGGCGCATTCTTTTGTTGTTGCATAACAAGTTATTTCTCTCTCAACATTAACCAGCAAGCGCAGCTTCCAACTCTCCTATGACAGTTTCATCTCTCCACTTTGACCGTAACAGTTTGATGTGAATTTCATGAGACCAATTGATATTGCTTGTGCTTTCAAGTGTGCGTGCTATCTGTAAACCTTGGAGGGCGTAGCACACACATTGATCAGGATAGCCTGCAGCAAGGTATGCTTCAGATTGCTGCATGAGTAAACGGCAGAGATTCCGGCTTATCGTCGGATTCAGGCTTTTTTGCGCAGTTTGGAGGTAGTTCAATCCTTTCAACGGTTCACCGAGCAGCACATAGCATTCCCCTCGCGTATCTTCAAGGGACTGTAAGGTTAAACTAACTTGAGCAATGTCTTCTTCAGGTGAAATAACGAGACTACGATGAAAGAGTTGCTCTGCTTGATCTAAGCTACGATAGCACTCGTCTCGATGACCATTTCGCGCTAAAGCCTCTGCCAAGCCCGCGAGTACATAGGCTCTAACGTGCACTTCGGCACGTGCAGCGATCTCAGCAGCACTGCGATAAAGTTCTAGTGCGTCAGCTACACGTTTGCTATACCCACTATCAGTCACATCACCTCCAGCCTGACGCATGAGTACAACCGCATGACGTGCTACAGCCGTGGCAGTCAGATCCGGCGATTGGATCTCATGAGCAAGTCGCTGAGCATCGCAGAAGTACTTTTTTGCTTTTGTATAGTGGAAGTTGTCACGCGCCAAGCTTCCTGCCAGCTGGTAGTTTTGTATGAGGATCGAATATATTTTAGATTCATCCCCTCCCCCATCATCTGCAAGTTGCTCTAGTCTTCCGATCTGCTGAAACAATCCTCCTTCAGTGAGCGAATTCCTGCTTGTATAGTAGAGTTGCCACCGTTGCAGTGTTGCATCCTCCAAGCTATCAACGAGCCATGTCTGAAGACGTGCTACTCTCCGTCTGATTAATTGTTCCACCTCCTCAAGGTGTGTTATTGCTGGAACACCCACGATAAGGGTACCAGCTGCACCAAGAAACTGGAGTGTTCGGCGTCTGTCCATATCATCATCGCCCTCTGTAATATGATCTGAGGCTGTTTCCTGCCGTACCTCAGACGCATCTTGTGATGATGGGCTGCTTTGGTTTTCAGGCTGGTAGGTTAATGCTTCAATTTCGCAACCGATGGCTTTTGCTATTTTCTCAAGGCAGTATCGAGGAGTAGCTCTTTTCCCAGAAATGTAGTTTGACAACGTTCGACGAGCAATACCTATGGCATCTGCAACTTCCTCTTGAGTGTAGCCTTGCTTCTTAATACACCTTCCAATGTTGTTAGGATAGAGGCTTGCTGCCTCCGTCTCCTTCGGTTGCGGCATGATGCTCTCCTTTTACATCTTCAGAGCCATCCAACACCTGTACTTCGTCTTTTTTCACTTGTCCTTTTATCTGTGGCTTTGGGCCTGTTTTTCGCGGCTGCGCTAGATACGCTCGGAGTGCCTCCTCATCAACGATCCAATCACGTCCAAACTTACGTGCACGAATAATATGAGTACGAGCAAGTCGCGCAACATAGCTCGGAGTGAGGCTATATTTCTCGGCCGCCGCTACAGTGGAAATCTCTTCACGAAAGCGCTCTGATGTATCTGTTGCCATAATTGTCTCTCATACTGTACTAATTTGTTCTCATTATACCATGAGAAAGCAGATTTTTAGCATGTGATAGAACATATGGGAAAAAAGACTTGCAATTAGTACAGCTAGATGTTATAATACTTCTAGATATTAGTACAGCTAACTGTACTGATATCTGGGAAAATAGAACCTCAAAACTGTGTTCCCAAAACGTGCTCAAATATGCTCAAAACGTGCATATAGCGTTCTCATTTTTTGACAGTTTCCGGGGGATAATGATGTACAATTGCCCTAGAAACAAGAAAGCACTTACGGTTGCCGCCGCAAGTGCTCTGTAAGCGACTCAGTGTTCTAGTTGCATATGTGCTGGAAGAGTTTTCCAGGCTACACCAGCGCATATGCCCCGTTGCAGTTCTGAGTCTGTCTTGATTATATCACGGCAGGCCGGACGTTGCACCCGCATGGAGGCTTGCTGTGGTACAACAACGCACATTCTTCCAACGATTTGGGCACCACGGTATTTGTGTAGTGCCTGCTAATGTTCTCTCGGATGATCCCCTGATCGATCCTGACACGCACGAAGAGCTACCGAGTCTGCGCAGGCAGATTAGTCTGGTGAATGGAATCTACCACAACCTGCTCTGCTATGCTCATGTGTTACGCCCATGTGGCGATGGCCTCTATTGGGCTGACGTGGCCGCTACGCCCAACTTTGCCAGCACCGAACGGGTTGTACTCACCGAAGAGGACCTGTATTCAGCCCTGGCCTGGGACATACGCCTGCAAGGGAAAAGCCCCGCTCAGATCCTCACGCTGATGGCCGCACATGCGCAAGCAGTCCAACCCTTGTGCCAATACGATGAGCCAGCGCTCCCTTCCACCCCCATGCCTATGCCCGTCGTAGCGCTTCAGGCGTTCGAGGAATCCATCGTTGTCAGCACCGAAGACCTACAGGATGCCGTGAAGGATGTACGCAAAGAGGCAAATAAATATGTGGTCGCCAGGTTCATCGGCTCTTTCCACATACAACAAGCCCTGCTCCGGGCGATCATTGACAGCCTGATGGATCAACTCTACCAGGTCAAGGATCACCTCTGTGCTCTTGCGCTCAAAGCCCGATGTGCTACCATAGCCGTCTTGCAACGCTGGCACCGGCAGCATCGCCAGCGCGTCGTCAATGCTGTGTTTGATTGGTCCGACGAGCATCAAGCCATGGTGTGGCATCTCACCATCGGTGTGCCCACGGCTTTGCAAGCGGCTGCCTAAGTGGAGGTGCAGGCATGAGGCAACCTACGAGCACAGCATTTCCGCCGCATCTTGAGCATGTTGGTGATCTCTAGTATGTCTATCGCGGATTGATCCGGCTCACCCGTGGCTATCGGTTCAAGTCGATAGCGGAGCGTGAGCTGGCATGCAAGCAACAAGAGAAGCGCCGGCTGCTGGTCAGCAAAGATGGAACCTATCACTCTCAGTGGCGATGGAACAAGCAATGCCCTTGGGTCCATTTCGAGCGCTACGTCGGGAACAGCAATGAGTATGCCATTTTCAGGAGTCTCATGCAGGCGCGACGGTTCTTTGCTGAGCACTGCATTGATCACTACGAGATCGTTCATGAAGGGGTGCTGGTATGAAGCAATCCCCCAGACCCAAGCGAGTACGAGGCTTTCGGATACACATTTTTCGCGGTGCTCAGCACCAGCCGCCATCATGCACGACTCCTACTATGTGGCGAGCAACACCGCCGGTGACGGAATGGCAACGAGTGATGAACGACCCGGCCACGGTGCAGGCTCACATGATTCGCAGTGGACGCAAGATGAAACAGTTCCAATTTCGTCGGAGCTAGTTTCCCCAACTTGAGGAGGTACTACTATCGTAACATTCACCACTACCAGTCTTTCAGCAGAGGCAAATGCCTTTGTCTCGTTCATGCTGCACCAATTTGGGCCGAAGTAGGTGAGAGAACTGGACGCCCGGACGGACAATTCCCGCTGGCAGTATGTGACGAGCGAAGTGGTACGCATTGCACACCAGGGCGATTATGAGCAAGTCCCCATATCCTTCGAGATGTCAGCGTACTACCTTTCCTGGGTCCTCAACTCAGGTCGGGTGAATGGTGCTACGCATCTTGCCATTCGTCAGATGAATGCCAGGGCGATCTTGCAGCTCATCGCTGCAATCCGTGATCGGAAGTTGCACGGGAACGAGGTCGCACGGTTCCTCATGGATCTCCGGCAGGAGGGATCACGATGAAACTGTTCACTGTTGGTTCCCTCTTTTCAGAGATCGGCTCACGTAACCTAATGGTCTTTTACCAGAGAAAGAAAGGCAGGAGATGCCATGCAAAAAGCTGTACAAGATGTCCTGAATGCTGGTGTCAAACCCATGTACTAGTGGCTCCTCGAAGGAGCGCGTGAGCAACCTCGTAGCATCGTGATTGATGGGGATGTGGCCGCCAATCCCGTTGCCTGTTATGTGGCTGGTGCGCTTGGACCTGATCGACGAGGCTTTTTGCAGGACGTGGCAGCGATCCATCTACCCGAGTACCGACAGAATGGTCCCTACAATCGTGTGTTTACGCAACATGCTGGGTATGCCTTGTTACCTGATGACTTCCACCAGTTCCTCTTGAAGTTCCATCACGCATTTCCCGCTCAGCGGCCAACTGCTCAGGAGGTTGGACAGTGGCTCAAGCGTGAAGGGTTCATTTAGCCACACAGGAGGTACCGCTATGACAGAAACCCCAACGACCTCTCTCACCTGTGCCCAAACGGCCAAACTGCTCAGGCAAGCTCTGAAAGAGGCGTTCCCCACCACGAAATTTTCGGTCAGATCTGCTAGCTACACTGGCGGCGCATCCATCGATGTTCACTGGACAGATGGGCCAACAGCAACACAGATCCGGGCCATCTGCGACCGTTTCGAGGGCGCGGATTTTGATGAGATGCAAGACCTCAAGCTCCCCAAGGAGCAAGTGGTCAAGGGGCAACGCATCCACTACGAAGCGGATGGTGTCTTTGCGCATCGCGCCCTCTCGGTTGCGTTTCTCACGAAAATAGCACGTGCCTGCTGCTTGCAGTTTGGCTGCGACATGCCGACCATCCTTGAGCAGAGCACTGGAGCTTCTCTTCCGCAGCACGATCCGACAGCAGAAGCGATGATATGCCGAGCCTGGGCAAGCAGCGCACCGGAGACGAGAGAGCCATGAGAGCGGTGCCGGTTCCCAGTTCGACAGGCAGCACAACCTACCACGTCTACGTGCATCGTGGCCACGTCGTTGGGTGCTCATGCAGGTGGCGCAAGTACCATCCGCGCCAAGCCTGTAAGCACATGCAGGCGAAGCAAGTCGAACTTGATCAACCCTCCTGCCTGTATTGTGGCCGGAGGACGGGTGGTGCTCTCCTGTGTGGAGGGTGTGCCTGGTAGATGCTGTGTGTGCGAGGAGGCTGACGACCGGCATCCTCGTCTGGTTGAAAGCCTACAGAAGAAGAGCGCAGGTTTGCTGTTTGCGCTCTTCTGTTTTTCTGAGAAAGAGAGACAACACACCATGATCGATGAAGATGTGGACACCACCGGTCAGTACCTGCATGATATCGGTTCTCGACTACTACTCACCACCGAAGAGGAACAGCGCATGGCCCAACAGATCAAGGCTGGCAACGAGCACGTCCGACAACAGTTCCTCGAGGCCAACTTAAAACTGGTCGTGAGTATTGCCAAACGCTATCAGGGTCGCGGTCTGGCACTGGAAGACCTCATTCAGGAAGGCAATCTCGGGCTCATACGTGCCGTCGAGAAATTTGACTCTACCAAGGGGTACAAGTTCAGTACCTATGCGTTCTGGTGGATTCGTCAAGCCATCACCCGTGCCATTGCCGACCAGGGGCGGACGATTCGCCTCCCGGTTCACCTGGGCGACAAGCTCAACCGCCTCAAGAAGAGCAGCCTGCGCTTGCAGCAAGAGCTCGGACGACAGCCGACCGCTGAAGAGATCGCCGAGCACATGGGCATCGGTGCAGAGAAGGTACAGGAACTCCTCAAGGCGAATCTGGAGCCGGTAAGCCTGGACCTGCCGATCACCGAGGGCCAGGACCTTAACCTGGGTGACGTGATTGAAGATCGTACCGTGCTCGCTCCTCCCGATGCCGCCAGCCATCTTGCACGCACAGAGCTGGTAGAAGACTTGCTTGCGCGCCTGACTGAGCGAGAACGGGCGGTGTTGTCCCTGCGCTACGGCCTGAGCGATGGCCACAGCCGGACGCTGGAGGAAGTCGGTCAGGCATTCCAGCTGACGCGGGAACGCATTCGTCAAATTGAGGCGAAAGCGCTGAGCAAACTGCGTGCTGAGAGCCTGAGCTACGAGCTCCAGGATTACCTGGACTAAATGGTCTACGTGAGAGCATCCCAACATGCTCACCCCTTGACACCCTCTGGTATACAGGAGTGAGCCTTTCGTTCCAGACGCTTGTCTCTCCCGCACAGGGCAATCGTGCCAGGTGTTCCACAAGCGGGGACGGCTCCTCAGAGGTGTTATGATCAAAGAGAGGAACTTCGCGTTCAAACTGGGCTGCTTGTGCATCGCTGTTGTTGCCACCGCCATAGTAGCGGCTGGCATCGTGCCGATCATCGGCAACGCCGCTACCTTTATCGGAGCGCACTACGGCACCCCGCTGCTGGTGCTGTTCTTCACCACGCTCGGCATCATGCCACTCGGGGCGTTGCTCTTCGTCCTAGCCCGCTGGGGGATTCCCATAGGACAGGCCGTTGTGGACATGCTCGTACGCATGGACCAGCAGCGCCTGGCCAACCGGCGCCTGCACTACGATCCCATTGGCAACCCCGAGATCCCCATTGACGAAAGCGGGCGACCGGTGGCGCTGCTTGCGCCCGGCAATAGCCCGGTGGTCTCTGTTCCGCACACCTACGCGCCGCACCTGGTCTACCGGGACAGCAGCACCCGGGCCCAGGAGGAGCCGCAAAAGCTCCCCTCACCAGCGCCTGCCTCCCTGCATATCCCGAGCTTTGCCGAGTCTCTCCAGGCTGGACTCATCGGACCTGGTCAGCGCGAAGTACTGCTCTGCTACGAGCTGGTACGCAACGACGAGGGCAGCCTTACCGGTGAGCTGACCCCCTACCGAGACACACTGGAGAATAATTGCACCATGTTCCTGGGCGGGGCATCCAAATCAGGCAAGTCCACCCTCATGACCCACCTGGCGGCGCAGGAGGCCATGATGGGCGCCCTGTTTTATCTCATCGACCCGCACCTCGCTCACCTTAACAAATCTATCGCCAGGCGGCTGGAGCCGCTCGCCCATGCGTTCATCTTGCCTCCGGCCACCACGGACACCGACATCTACGCCGTGCTCTCCCATGCGAAAGCAGAGGCGGAGGCCCGACTGCAAGGGAGGGAGACTGTGCTTGCCGGTCGGCCGCTCGTCTTCATCGTCGATGAGGTGCTCAACCTCTTCGGCCGGGCGCAGCGCCAACCCCAAAACAAAGCCATCCAGCAGCTTTATCGCCACCTCGCGCTCTTCATGCGTGACCTGGGCACACAGTACAACAAATTCGGCGTGAATGGCATCTTCGCCAGCCAGTACGTGACCAAAGATGCCTTCCGGCTCCCTGGCGGCGGCCACGTCGATTTCCGCGATGGGTGCCAGAGTCAGGGCCTGCTGCGGCTCCCTCCCAACCAGGCGCAGGCTATGCGCCTGCTGCCAGGCGGCGAGTTGCGGGGCATGCGTGCTCTTCCCACCGGCCACGGCTACCTGGGATTCTCCAGTGGCGACGTGATCCGCATGGCCTTTGGCAATGTGACGGCGCAGGATATCGAGCAGATCGGGCGTATGATGACCTCTACCTCCGCACTGAACAGGAAGCAATTCGCTTTCCCAATATACGCAGGGCAACATACACCCAGTGCACCAAACCTTAGCCACGCTGCAACGTTTCCGCTCAGCGAAGGACAAGCAGCAAACGTTTCAATGCACAGAAACACCGGAAACGACGTGGAAACACCTGAGGAAACAGCTCCGGAAGCCGGATCAACCGGGATCATCGACAATGTGTTTCCCGCTTGCGTGGGCGCCGATCCTCCGAGCACACAGGTATCAGTGCCACAGGTGGAAACGGGCATTCGGGAAACGATTCGGCGCATGAAAAAGGCCGGAGAACCCGACCGCAAGATTGCACGCTTCGTCGGGCTGTCGGGCAGGAAATATGCTCTCTACCAGCGCGTCTGTCGAGAATTGGACTTTGTCGCAGAGCAGCAGACGGAAGGAGAGGCGTAGCATGACCATCATGATAGCTCATGTACATGAGGGTTGCACTTGCGGCGGTAAGAGATGCCCCGATTGCAAGCAGATCAAGTGTCACGAAGCTTTTAATCACAATAAGAGCACAACGAACGGCTTGTACGTTTATTGTCGGAAGTGCCAGCGGACGAGAAATACCGTGTATTATTCGCAACGCAGGACTCCTAGCCGGGCCGAGATTGCGATGAGAGAAAACGCAGCAGTTGAACATGTCACGCATGACTGTACGTGTGGTGGGAAATGGTGTCCTGGCTGTGAACAAGTCAAGTGTCATGCGACCTTCAATCGCAGCAATCGCCGGGATGGCTTCCAAACATATTGCCGTATTTGCCACGGTGCTCACCTGCAAGCGTATCGCAAAGCACATCCTGACAAGATGAGAGAGATGGACAGAGCGTACACCCAAAGCCATCGGGAAGCATGCCGAGCAAGGTATAAAAGGTATCGTGATGCGCATCCTGAGCGCGTCAAGCAGGCCACAGAGAGATGGAAGCATGAGAACGCTGATTTTTATAAAGAGCAGGACAGGAAACGTGCTAAGGCTCGTTACTATGCCTACCCTGAGTATATACAGGCGTATCGCGAGGCGAAAAGGGAGTGGTATAAGGAGTACAACAAGCTCTACCGCAAGAATAATCTTCAATACTTCCTCATTCAAGGCTCCATTCGTCGCACACGTGAGACACAGATAGGAGGTTCGTATACCGTGCAAGAATGGAATGACCTTTGTGCCAAATACGACTATCGGTGCTTGTGCTGCGGAAAACAAGAGCCTGAGATCAAGTTAACTGCCGACCATGTTCTTCCTGTCACCCAACATGGATCAAGCAACATCGACAATATCCAGCCTCTCTGCAAGTCTTGCAATTCCAAGAAGCGGGACAAGGTCATTGACTACAGACCAAGGAGTACGGCGTTATGAGCAGAAGCAAGCGACTTTTAAGTTTGTTTTTCTGGTTTACCTTCGCGGCATTTTTAGCTCCATCGGTACCCCATATTGCATACTTCTTTCATGCTTGGGAGCCAGTTGGCGCAAATGAGGCAGAGAATGATTTCTGGTGGATAGTCAGCTATGCTATTGCCCTTTCAATAGATGGAACCGTGATCTGGCTTTCTCGTACTGCTGCTGTGACGCGTCGAGAAAAGACCGCGTCGGGTAAGTATCTCTCTGGTTTATGGTCTTTTATTCTTTTTTTGACAGCGGTGAGTTGGCTCATTAACTGGCTCTATGCCAAACATGACAGCGCAACAGCAACAATTGCCCTTTCCGGTGCAATTTCTGAGAACATTTTTGGGGTTTCTATGAGGACAGTGACGCCGATCATGGCATCAATGTTTCCAGTCTTAGCAATTATGTTTACGCTTATGGCTGATAAAGTGATTACACAGAAGCCATTGTCGGCAGAGGAACTGGCGCAAGAGGCCGATCGACTCGAGTCGCTGACGACTGAGCAGAACCGGCTGGAGGCGGCAAAGGCCCGCATGAAAAAGCCGAGCCTGATCCAGCGTGCCAAGGAGCTTGCGCTAGAGGCGAAGACGGCAGCACACGAGGTGATTGGCGAGCACGACGAGCACGAAAAGGCATCTGGGCTGCTACAAGAAGCACTCCCTGAGAAACTCGAACAAACGTTGCGCTTTCTCGCTGAGCATCCAGAACTGGCGGACCATTGGGATACAGGATCCGATGAAGCACTCGCTGCGTCCCTGGGACTGAAACGTGAAGCCTCCGCGCGGTTTTGGCGGCTCAAAGCGATGGAGCTCTGGCCAGCGTATAGTGCCAGCAAAAGTAACCAGAACGCTCCCCCTGGAGTATCGGGAAAAGATGGTACGAACGACGGAGATCCTGCGGAAATGAGCGTGGATGAAACGCTGGAGCATACCGCGCCCTTTCGCAGTCAGCACATAGCAGCGATACCTGGAGCGCGCGCAACCTCTGACGACGCGCATGACCAGCGCGATCAGGCGAGGAAAATAACCTCGCGAATACCCACACGAGACGGCTCTACGACACCGCTCAGCGTCACCGTGAAAGAGGCGGCAACGATGCTCGGTTTGAGCGAGTCCTACGTGCGTGAATTGCGCAGTAACAAGAAGCTGCGCTGCTCCGGACGCAACAAAAAATTGATCCTGGTAAGCAGTATCAAAGCGTATCGGGAGAGCCGTCAAAATACGGGACAAAACGAGTTTGATGAGAGCCAGGAAAACACCCTCCAGCAAGGGAACAGAAACGGGCATTCCGAGGCGGCGATACGCGTGGATGCATACGCGCAAGTGACAGCAGAGGAGTAATGCCTGGCACCGCCAACATGTGGCGCAAACGGATTGAACAGAGCGTAGGGCTCAATGAACACGTCGAGGAGGTCTACCCGCGTCGAGAAGGCTCGTGAATTGCATGTGCGGGGTCAGCCACTTCTGAAAGGGAAGAGGATGTCGACATCCTATACCATGCTGAAAGCACCGAACATTGAACTCGAAGGTGACAACAATCGAAAAAGCTTGACAACAAGTGGCAAGGGTAGTACATTGGAGGCATTAAGAACAAATGTTCGCATAAGGAGCACCACCAGATGGGACAGGCGACCCGCACGACGAAACTGCTCCTTGATCTGGGTGAACGCAGGCAAGGGGGTGCCAATACCGAGAAACGAGCGGCCCTGGGTGCCACTGAAGAGGTGCTCAATCGGGCGCGCGCCTTCTACATCGACTTTTTCCTGGCACACGCCCAGAAGCTTGCCGAGCGCGTCCCCTACTACTCGGATCAGCGCCTGCAGATGCTTGAGCGCGCCATCTCTGCAAATGAACTGCTCACCTGGGCCGAGACCTGCACGGTCGTAACCCGTGAGCATCAAGAGCCCTGGGAAGGCTGGAACTTCACCGAGCGCTTTCCTGACATGCCTTTCATCTACCGCAGGAGCGTGATCAAAGATGCCATTGGCAAGGTCCGATCGTATCTGTCGCATCGCGCCAAGTGGGAAAAAAGTGGCCAGAAGAAAGGCAAGCCAGGGCAGCCAGGGGCCAGGGATCACCCCACGCTCTACCAGGGGACCTGCTCCCTGGAATTGGGAAGCAGCGACCCGCGCGCCAGATTTGTGCAGCTCAAGGTCTACGATGGACAGGGATGGCGCTGGGTGAACTACCCGGTAAAGTGCAGCCGCTACTTCCAGCAGCGCCTCAGCGAAGAGGCGTGGGAGCGCAAAAGCCCCATCCTGTTGCTGCGGGCGCACTCGGCTGAATTACACTTCCCGCAGACCAAAGAGATCGCAGCCAAAAAGGTGAAGGAAAGTAAGCTCGATCCCGATCTGGTGACGGTCGCCGTCGACTTGAATGTCAAAAATCTCGCCGTGCTCACCGTCAGGCAGCACGGCGAGATCATCGACACCGTCTTCGTCACGGACCATGGCTTGGATCAGCGGCGCTATCGCCATCTCAAGCGCATCGCGAAAAAGCAGTGGCAGTCGGGCAAGCCGGTGAAGAGCGAGCACAGTTCGAAGCAGCTCTGGCAGCATGTGCGCCGCATGAACGAGGATGCCGCCCACAAGGTAGCGCGCAGCATTGCCAACGTGTGCGCCAGCTATCCGGGCTGTGTGCTGCTCTTTGAGCGCTTGCGCAAGATCAAGGCCAAAGGGGGCGGCAAGTCACGGCGCATGAACCGCAAGCAGGCGAACCAGCTGCGCGGCAAGATCAATCAGAAAGCGCGTGAGAAAGCCTTTGTCGCAGGAGTCGTGACCGTCGAGGTCAACCCGCACGGCACCAGCCAATATTGCTCGCGATGCGGCCTCAAGGGGGAGAGGTTCTCCATCCGTGATGGCAAGCGCATCAAAGAGCCCTGGGGCAAGCTATTCTGGTGCCCACATTGCCGCTATGAAGCCCACGCCGATTGGAACGCCAGTGTGAATGTGCATCATAGCTTTTTCAACGAATTGCACTGGCAGCCTCGCCGCACAATGAGCGCGTGAGGAAGCCAGCATCGCCCTGTCCGGCTACAGGTCGGATGGGAGAAGCCTGTCAGAGGGACACCCCGGCCAAGACTGGCAGGCCAGGCCGGTCGCATGGCGACACGCAATGTGGTACGGCTATCGTTGGTCCAAAGGGAGTACGTTCCAGCCTGCATGCTCTCGCGGACATGACCTGATCCGATAGCTTCCTGGAATGCGGCAGGAACGCTGGGAAGGCTGGACTGGATCAGGGCGGCGAGAACGCTGTGCCCAGGTTTGTCAAAGAATTTGGGCTTCAGTTGATACCACTGCAGCAGGTCAAGAGAGGAGCAAGCGAATGCGCACCAATCCAGTCGGTGGCAGGCCCTCTGCCGTATTGGGGCCGACATGTACCTGTAGACGTTGCCGAGCGCGTTCTGCGCGCCGGCAGCCTCGGGTTGTGGAGTCAACACTCACTACGGTCGGACGGTGGCCCATAACAGCCGGTGGGAAGAAGCGATCACGGTGGCTCCTGGTAAGTACGGGCCTCCTGCTGCTCTTGCTGTTGCTCCTCGTAGGGATGGGAACGCTCTGGGACAGTGGCCCACTCGCGCCGCTCCTGTTCCGGTCAATGGCCATTGTCACCATTGTCCCAACCCGCATGGACAGACGGGCCACGCTTGTGATCACTGCAGTAACGGGAACGCCTGATATCGCCCGGTACGAGGTTGCTGCACGGTTTGTGTCCGGAACCTCACCGCAGCTGGTGGCGAGCGGACAGGCATCGGGTGTCGCGCACGTGCCAGCCACGACAGCGCGTGGAACGCTGACCTTGTACAATGCGGCCACCTACCCACAGACCATTGCATCAGGTACAGTGCTCACGGGAGCCGACGGCGTGCAGGTGGTCACCGATGCCCCGGCACCTATCCCAGCGGGAAATCCGCCCCTTTTCGGCGTCGTCACCGTGAGCGCCCATGCAGCGCTTGTAGGCTCCCGTAGCAATATTGCGGCGTTGGATATCGATGACTTGTGCTGCGCGGCTGGCGTAGCCGTCAAGAACACGGCAGGTTTTAGTGGGGGGCAGGATGCCCAGACTTATTCGACGGTCAGGCAAGCGGATATCGATGGCCTCGCACGTCCCTTGTTCAACACGCTGATACAGAGCGCACTGACGAAGGTGCACTTCCAGATTCGCCCACAGGAGTGGATGGTGACCATCCCTGCCTGCTCCCGCGCGATCAGCGCGGATCTCCCTGTAGGAAGCAGAGCAAAGCAAGTGATCGTGACAGTCGCGGTGACCTGCCGAACTGAGGTGTACGACCAGCACGCTGCGCTGCGAGTCGCAGCGATCTCCTTCACGCGGGAAACGAGCGCCGCCCTCGGGTCGGACTACGCACTGGTAGGTCAGGTGACGACGACGCTTGTCGGCGTGACGGTGATCGATACGAAGCAGGGAACGCTCGCGCTCTCCACCCTAGCTGAGGGTGCGTGGGTCTATTGGTGGAGGCGGGCACACTTGGAAGCGCTGGCAAGGCGGATCGCAGGCACACAGAAGCGGGATGCGCTCGCGCGGTTGCTCCGTGAGCAAGGGGTGCAGACTGCTAACATACGCCTTTCTGGAAGAGAGCAAACCACACTGCCAGTGGACCCGAGCCGGATCAGTATCACCGTGGCTGGTGAGCAAAAAAAGGATGGCAGAAATCGCTAAACCAGCCTGGAGGAGGCAATCACTTGTACTGTCATCAAGAGAGACAACATGCTCATGCGTTTATAGAAGGATCGAGCACGCTCAATATCTGAAGACCGCTCCTTTTTTTGTTTGCATGCAAAGAGACCGAGGATAATTTCCTGGTCTCTTTGCATGTGTTTGTGTGGAAGAAAGAGAACAATGACATGACCAGGACGATGAAGAAAAATACGTTCCCAAAGGGCATGGCACTGATAGAAACCGCCGATGGCAGGTGGTTTCCAGCTTTGGCCCCACTCTCGGTAATACCTCATCTGATGTACGTACTGGAGGGTCCTCCTCTCATCCCACCTGCACTTGATTCATTCCATGACCCAGGACAAGGATACGCCTGCCGTGAAGAGGCGATAGAAGCCTGTCTTGCCTGGCGTGAGGCGGTGGAGCTGGCTGACGACTGGCGAGGGTTGGCAGCGCACACGGAACTGTATCCAGAGCGTAATGCCTGGTATCTCGAGGAGATTGTGCAGCTCACTGGAGGAGATGACACGCCGTGCCTGCACTGCGGGGTTTCTGCGCAGGCGGTGGTGCTTGCAAGAGGCAATGACCGCCTTGAGGTCATTGCTGCAACGGGAGATACCCCCGATGAAGCCATCGAAACCCTCTATCAGCGCGTGTACGAGTGGTCTCGAAGGCCTCAAGCCATCGCATGCGCAAGCTCCATACTTTCCTCCTGAACGCGCAGAATCTCCAACTTGGAGCGCGCCTGACACCAGATCCCGAGTCGTGCAAGCTCTTGTTCATTCCACACCTCTTCGCTACAAGCATTGAACAGCTACCCATCAGAACAGGTCCGTAGGGACGAGTGCACAGTCTCTGTGAGGCCTGGTCTGTTCGCATTGCAACTCCCTATCGCATTGGAAGGAGACAATGATGAGTCTACCCGAACCACACGAGCAAGAGGCCCAGGTGACCCTTGCGTTACACGAACTGTTAGCCGGCAGGCCTGTGCCTACCGAGTCTACCCGAGCGCTCAGCGGAGATGTGAAAGCGTGCCTTGATGCCCTGGGAGAGGCACTGCAATCCGGCGGCCTGCAAGCCGTACGCAAAGCGTTTACTGCTCTTGCCAAAGATCGGCCCTGGCTCATGCAGTTAGCCTCCCGACAACCTCCAGGTCTGGAAGAGCCCGCATCCATACGCCGCATCCGCTTTGTGGACGACGACGCCTTTGAAAGCCGCCCGCAACGGCACTGGCTCATCCCCTATCTCGTTCCCAGGTCTGGCTTAGTCCTGGTCTATGGCCCTCCTGGCTGTGGCAAGTCCTTTTTGACCATGGCCTGGTCACTCTGTATCGCATCGGGCACCCAGTGGTTAGGCCATCCCGTCACCCAGGGACCGGTTGCCTACATTGCCGCGGAGGGCTCGTTCGGCATTGGCCCGCGCATTAAAGCCTGGAAAGCCCATCACGGCTATGTCGGCAACAGTGGCGTACGCTGGTTCGATGAGTCTCTGACGCTCACCGACAGTAGCACCTTTGACGAACTGGTAACTGCCCTCAAAGAGGACTTTCCCCAGCCTCCTCTCCTGGTGGTGATCGATACCCTGAGTCGCTGTAGCGCCGGCATCGATGAGAATAACGCCTCAGAAATCGCGCGCTTTTTGGCCTGTGCCGATGTCATCCAGCAAACATTCCACTGCACCATCCTGATTGTGCATCACGAGGGCAAAGATACCCAGCGAGGACCGCGTGGCAGCTCTGCCTTGAAAGGCAACACGGAGACCGTGATCGGCCTGGAGCCAACCGAGGAAGGCTGTAAACTCTACTGCGTCAAACAAAAAGATATCCGCGAGTTTGAAGACATCTACCTCAAGAAACTGGTCGTCCGCTTCGGGACGTTGGAGGAAGATACCTCGGTGGTGCTTCTTCCCGACAGGGAGCCTGAACGCGCCAAACCGCTGCAGCCGGAGTCTCAGACAACCATCCTGGCCTGTCTTGCGGGCAAACAACTCACCTATGACGGGCTCAAACAGGCCTGCCTGGATGCGGGACAAAAGGAAGGGACCTTCAAGGTTGCCTTCCGTGATCTCAACAAGTCAGGTCAGATCGTCAAGGTTGGTAAATGCTGGCAACTCGACACACACCAGGACGAGACTCCTGATCAGCAATCACCAGAAGCACAAGACTACCAGTCGTCGTAGAGGCCGGAAGGTGAATCGCCTTCCATTGTCTGTTTACGGCGCTCTTTTTCTTCTTTTCCTCATGCAATGGTAGAGATTATTTAGGTTGGATAGGTTACCCCCTCTAGAGGGGGTAACCTATCCAACCTAAATAATCTCTACCATTGGTTCTCTCACGAAGGAAACACTGCGAGAGGAGTGAAAGGAGGTAGTAGGCGTATGAGGTACGACCTGCTTACTGAGATAAAACAAGATACCCGACTGAAACGCACCTCGAGCAGTCGAGGAGGGCAATACAACGGGCCATGCCCCTGGTGCGGCGGGATAGACCGCTTTCGCGTGCAGCCGCATTACGGTCCGTATGGCTTCTTTGCCTGCAACCAGTGCAGGCGTTCGGGCACCGCTATCGATTATCTGATTCTGATGCGCGGCTGTTCCAAACAGCATGCCCTTGCTACGGTGGGATGGCAGCCCAGGGAGGGCACTCCCTCAGCATTCGTGATCCCGCGACACGCGAAGCAGCAACACCCAGGTTGGGAAGCGCCGCCCGAACAGTGGCAAAAGGCAGCCAGCGCCTTTTCCGAGGCCTGCCAGCGGGTGTTGTGGTCAGAACGCGGCAAGGACGCCCTGGATTACTTACGAGGACGCGGTCTCAGCGATGAGACGATCCGCAAGGCTGCGCTCGGCTATCACCCTGGTGCATGGCGCGCACCTGCCAAGCTATGGGGCAAGACCGTCCGGCTGGCGCAAGGAATTGTCATTCCCTGGCTGATTGAGGGCGGTATCTGGCGACTGACCATCCGAGACGAGCGCATAAGCGACGGCGAAGGACGCTATCTGCAGGTGTCCGGTGGGTCTAATGGATTGTACTTAGCGCAGAGTTTGGCGCTAGGGCGTCCAGTGGTCGCGCTGGTCGAAGGCGAATTCGATGCGCTTTCCATTGCCCAGGAATGCGGTGATCTGGTCGCTGTCGTCGCCACCGGTACGACGCAGGGAGGCCATACCCCGCGTTGGATATCCCTGCTGGCACAGCAAACGCGGGTCCTGGTCGCCTTTGATGCCCAAGACACAGGAGATACCGCTGCGCAATGGTGGCTTGCGCGGTTAGAGCATGCTGAGCGCCTGCGTCCCCTGTGGAAAGATGCCAACCAGATGTTACAGGACGGAGCCGATCTGCGTGAGTGGATAGTCGCGGCACTAGCGAACACACCCCCACCGATCGCGCCAACGCCCGACGAACTGCACAACGAGACGAGCCAGGCACCACCATCCTCTCCACCTCAACGGGTCTTTGCACCAATGCCGTCATCCTTGCCACGCACACGCTGCCCGTTTGAGTGCATCGTGATTGACCGGGGCAGGCATATCAAGGCGGTTGCTTGTCAGGGCAAACCACTGGCCAATGACTGGTGTGCAGCTCATCAAGAAGCGCAGACCTTGCTCGACCTGGGCGCAAGGCTGGAGTATCCACGTGTCCAGGTGACCAGGTATCGTGCGATTGCCTCAGGTCGTGGAGGCTGGGAAGCTTATGCGTGTCGTGCTCCTGCGAAATGGCTGCGACATGATCTCCCGTTCATCCGGCAAACCTTCCCCACAGGTGAGATGAACATTGCTGCAGTGCCAACAGTGATCCAGGTCGATGAGCAAGCACATGTGGAGGTGCCGGCATGACCGTGCAGGCACACGTGATGCCACACTGGAGAGACACGTCAGGTCTGTCACCCCACTTGGTGTTTGGCAGTGATGTAGCGTTGCGCACACGCTGGTTTGTGCCAGCAAGCTTTCAGCATCCAGCGAAATTACATCTGGGCCTGCTGCACTGGCTCATCGAACGCCACACCCTGCCGGGTGAGACTATCGCCGACCCAATGGCTGGTTCCGGTGGTATACTGTATGCTGCCTCCCTTCAAAGACACGTCATCGCTCGGGAGATTGAACCGCACTGGATCGAACTCATGCGAGAAAACGCGGCGCATATCACCGCACACGCGGGATTATTCGCCGGATACATCGACCAGGCGGACGCACGCCAGCCGTGGGGATATACCGCTGACCATATCCTGTTCAGCCCGCCCTATGGGTGTGAAGTTAGCACGACCCCGAACAGCAACCGGGGCTTACGCTATCGTCTACGCACGGCCCAGATATCCTCTGGCACACGCTGGTCTCGGTTTCTCGATCAGCCCAATCAGGGCAGTCTCGGGATGCTTGCATTCTACTATGGTACACATCCTGCACAAATTGGGCACCTGCGCGGGAAATGCTATTGGCAAGCAATGCGCCTTATCTACACCCAGGCATACGCAGCGTTACGCCCACATGGGCACCTGATCCTCGTGGTGAAAGATCATATCCGCGATGGAAAGCGAGTAACCACGGCGGCTACCGCGAGAGCAGTGTGTGAAGAACTGGGCTTCGCATTACATGCCCATTACCAGCGACATCTGCACAATCTCTCTTTATGGCAACGCAGACGCAAAGAGCGCGGGGAACCTGTCGTTGAGGAAGAGGATGTGCTCGTGTTCAAGAGATGTAACATATCACGAACGTGGTAAGAAAAACGGAGAAACCAGAGGACAGGAACAGTATACACTCTATGTGCTCACCCTGATGCTGCTATGACACTGGCTGCATTCATGGTGAGCAATGCCATGACCTTGCTGGCTGATATTCGCTATAGCCCACGATCTTAAATCTGCGGAAGAACTCGATAAACTGTCAAAAGAACTGTCAACAGAAACTTTTTGTGACTATTGACAATCATTCAAGCAAGGAGGCAAGCCGACGAAAAGGTATTTCCCAGAAATGAATGGGTTAGAGGAGTATGCTCTACACCTCTCCTCGCCGATCTGGAAGCTTGCCGGTTCGGAAGCCTGCTGGCGGAGAATGCGGTCGAGATTGCGATCCACCACCTTATCTGACCCTGGTAAGGCTCCGATAGAAAGAGGCGTTAAGCTTGCTAACGAGACCCCGAGCTGGTAAACACGGTGATCGCTCGTACCTGATCGAGTGAGCATTGCCAGAGGTTCCCTGGATCTATGTTTATGTTTATGTCTTGTCTTCACCCCAACCCAGTCCGGATCATCGACGCTATCCAGGTTAATGATACGCCCCAGCTGTCTCATATTCTTTGTTGGGTTTGAGTTGAATTCATTGACATTCACACGTCCAAGGTTTGGCAAAAGTTGTGTGGCTGTCCAGAGTACAGCAATTGCCTCATCAGTAAAAGAGACAAAGCTTCGGACAGTGTTGCCGCGACTCGTCAGCTTCCCAGATGGTATTGCACGATCAAGAAGACATGCACTTCGGAGGTATGTATCAAAACCGTGGGTTCAACTTTAGGTCGTCAGCCGGGAAAGTAAGGTTGGAAGCGCCGCTCGCACCGTTGAGGTCGCTGGACAGATTTGCCGGAACTGCTGGGGTTTTTTGGGCGAGCTTATCCCCATTTTGTGCCATGTACGGGAAGTAGTCCTTACGTAACGTGAAGGCGAAATCCCCGCTCCCGTTGACAAACGCGGACCATTCGGTGGGGAAATCGTACCTGAAGCTGAAGAGCAGCGCTAGCCCGGATTGATTCGCCGTGTTGTACATTTGTTACAATTCGCTCGTTGCTTGGCCACCGAGCTGCGCTCCGCCGTCGCGCGCTTTCATGTTCATATGCGGTTCTCCAAAAAGCCTTGACATTGCCTCTCTCTCACGAAATTGCGTATTCGCAGACAATCAGCATGTCACGGACCTTCTTCGCATCGAGTGTGTAGGGTGGCTGTGTAGATCCATCCGGGGCCAGCGCCAGCGGGATAGACTGCCGCGGTAGCGCGAGTGACCAAAGGCCACGGTTTTCGCTGACAGTGCTGATCGGCAGTCCATTCCGCTTCGGCACAATGGCCGACATGACGGGAAGGGGCACAGGAGGCGTGGTTCCTGCTAGGTCGAGCTTGAATTGTGATTGATGAAGCGACTTGTCTGGCGAGTTGAGCGTGAACGACAGCGGCTGCACTTGCGACAGGTCCACCAACTCGTCCAGGAAAAGATACAGATTCACCGTCTGGATCTGCACCTTCTTGCCACGCAGTTGGTAGGAGAAGCGATCCTTGGAGAGGTCCAGTTGCAGCGTTGCGCTGTTTGGATCCGTCGGGTTGAGGAACTGGACCCATGCGGCGGCGAACTCGTGCTTAGCGCTGAAGAGACGAGCGCCGCTTGTTGTGTTGATATCCCCGGCAAGACTTTCACTCGCGGACTTCCTCAGTGGCATGCCGCCGTCGCGGGCCGTATACTGCAGCCGCAGGATCACGTCGGTGATGGTGTTGAAGTCGAAGGCGTTGCTCTCCCTGGGCAGCTCGATGCGCCATCGCGAGACGGCACCGGCGCCTTCAAATGGCAGGTAGCGCTCATCGCGGAAATTGAGCTCGAAAAGTCCGGCGTCGTTCTGTCCATGGCTGGTGGCGATGGACTGCACCGATGCGAAGTTGTGCACAAAGCGGGCATCATTGTCGCCCTCAGCATAGGGAGCCGTCGCGTCACTACTGGTGCGGGTGATGTTGCTGAGCAGCGTGAGCGTGCAGTTGATGCTGGTGTACGGGCCAACGACGCAGGGAATGGTGACCGCCATCGTCTTGACGCGGCGCATGTAATGGCTGGGGTAATCGGCGTCGAAGAGCGCCTCGGGCAGCTCGATCTCGCACACACCCGTCTCCTTCAGCATCACCAGGGCGATCGGATCCACCTGCGCCAGCGAGATCTGCTTGGTGATCTCGTAGTCGCGCTTGTTCTGATCATGATACGCTCGCTCCAGCTGCTTGAGTGCCAGGTGGAGCTGTTCGCCAGCCACCAGTCCGTTGTGGGCGCTATCCCAGTAGCCAAACTGGATGTAGTTAGAGTCGGTGAGCCCGCGCTCGAAGCGGTAGGCACGCTCCGCTTGCTTGGCCAGATCATAGGCCATCGAGTAGGCCTGATAGTAGAGCGTCGAAAGCTGGCCCTGCATCCAGTCGTAGAGGTCCTGGTTGGTGAACTTGTCGTGGAGCAGGTCCTCGATGGCCTGGGCGTGGCTGACCTGTAACTGATTATTCGCGATCTCCTTACTGGCGATCTCGACGCGCGTGTTTGCGGCCGCAATCTGCTGGTCGATCTGCTCAAGCTCTCTGGTCGCGAGCGTGAGTTGCAAACGCCACTCCTCGTCTCGGCGATCAAATGCGCCTTTGATAGAGGCCACGGTTCCGAGCGACGTGTGATGGGCAGCCAGGGCGTTCATGTAGCGGGCCACGGCATATAGAGCCGCACCAATGTGAGAGCCCCCGACGGTGGAGGATGGGACACCGGGGCCCATGGGGATCGAAATGTCCGGCAGGAAAAAATCAATGGCGCTGGCAGCCACTTCAACATCTGCCGCATAGTCCTGCCACTGCTGTGCCTGTGAGAGTTGATCGAGATGTTCCTTCTCATAATCGTTATACTGCTGTCCCGGAGGCTTTCCCTGTGACTGGTCAGACGCCTGACCGAATGGCGGAATGGCGACTGATGTACTGCCAAGCCACTCCTGATACTGGGCAAAGCGCGCCTCGGTGATGTGCCGCGTACCATTCAGCGCTGCCAGAGACTGATTGGCCTCGTCGAGCTGCGCCTGCTTAACGTCGGATATCGCCTGCAGAAGAGCCGTCTCGTGGCTGGCGTGCAACGCAGCCAGCGCCTCGGCATCCTTCTTTTCGAGTGCGGCAAGCAGCATAGCGCCAAAGGCTCTCACGTCGGCACACAGCTCGAGCGCCTTCTGATGGATATAGGAGAAGCGATAGTAGGGGAGCGGGGCGGAGAGGTCACTTAAGATGCTGCCGAGGTCAATGCCTTGCGCGACCGCCTGCACGAGCAGCATGGGATTGATCGGCGGCGCGAAGAGCGGCAACTGTTGCACCACGCCATCAATCGTCATGCAGTTGCGGATCTTGAAGAGCCGGTCTTCCACGGTATCCCAGTACCCGAGCAATTGGTTGTTCTGCGGGATGCAAAAGTAGAAGACGTTGGCCATGACCGCAGTTCCGCCGCTGCTGCCCTGCCCACTGCCTGTCGTGGGAATGAACGGAAATTCGTTCTCCAGTGCGGCGAGCGTGTTGGAGAAGAGATCCAGCTTATCTGCCTTGAGCTGATTGTAGTTCTGAGGCTTCGTCTTGCCGGGATTGGGCACGATTTGCGGCCTAGGGCCAAGCAGCTGTGACACCAGGATGTAGTGCTGCATTGCCTCGTTGAGGAGCTCTCGGTCGCTCGCCTGGTCCGCTTGGCGATAGAGATGGTCGCCCCACGCCAGGTGATGGCTAATATATTGCATCACGACAGCCTTCATGTACGCTGAGGGGCGCATCCGCGCGAGCAGGTGTGGCTCGAACGGACGCTGCTGCATCGCGGCGATCTGCGCATGCACGGAGCTTTGACTTCCCAGCTGGTTCAGATTCAGGAGCAGGTTCTGGATCTGCTCCGCGTCGACATCAACGCCGGTGAAAGGGAAAAACTGCCAGGAGTTTGGACTCCGGGTAATGTCGAAGATGTAGCGGAACATTGTCTCTGCCGCATCAAAGTTGAAATTCTCGCTCAGCAGTGGAGCGACGCGGAATGGGATGTGGAAGAACAGCTCCCAGTTGTAGTCCGTATAAGGGCAGTCCGGCTGGTTTCTGCCGAAATCGACCTGCTCGTAGGGATATGGTTCGATTACAGCCTGAGTGGGCGAATAAGTATCGTAGAAGATATTCCCGGGGGTGAATCCCCCACCTGGCTGATGATGGCGGTGCAGGGCGTCGTACTTCCCTTCGCTGAGCTTTTGATTGTCAAGTGTAAGCAGCTCCGCAATCCCTCCGTAAGTAAGGTCTCCCACGAACTGTCCTACGTAGGGGTGGAAGTGATGGGAAAAGCGTTCTACCAACAGGTCAGTGTTTATACCTCCACCTTTAATGGTTGCACCTCCACTTCCGGAAGTGACAAACAGGTCAGCAGTCGTTTGGTAACTGGCGCCGCCAGCATTGATACTGCCAAGGGAAGACAGTTGGGTAGGCAAGCTGAGGTAGGCACGCACAGCATCCTGGACAAAGAACGGCACGTTTGGTTCGAACTGGGGAATTCCGGCTGGAGGGAGCACGTTAAACTTGCCTGACGCCGCCCGGTTAAGTACTACGTTATCACCCGGTTCAAACTCCAGCATACCTCCCGTCGGCCCCATGAAAGGATCGGCAGGATCCCACAGGAATGTCATGTAGTCGAATTCTTTTAGAGCTGGGCTCCAGGTCACCGGCTGAGAAGGACTGCTGTTCACAACAAGGTGTCCACCTGAGCCGTTGAAGTCAAATTCCAGTTGCGGATCCGCTTTGTCAACATAGCCAGGAACATCAGCTTGGAAGCCGAGGTCAATGTTGCGCCTGAGATACATCACGACTGCGAGCGATCCATCATCGGAGATTACAGCTCTGAATGTGAAAACTTCTGGCGGGAAGTCCTTTGAAATATCACCTGGATACGCACCAGGTGCGGTAGAAGAAGATACTCCAGTCGCCCCCGGAATGTAACCAACCTCTTTTGAGACCTCCTTTGGTCGCCATGTGCCGTTCTTGTACTCGCTCCAGGCGAGCGCGATCTCCCAGTATGTTTGTTGGCTACTGGTAGTGCTTGTTGCGGGCATGGACTTCATGGTGAAGCGTGGCCAGAAGAGATACAGCCGGCGGTTCCACACGACGGGGATGAGGTGATCCCCCTCGATATCAAGCTGCACCCGCTCCCAGGGGGTCCAGGAAGCCTGGTTCTGGAGCTGGCGGTAGAAATAGACGTGCGGTGTGTTGCGGGTGCGCCCGAAGACGTGCAGGATGTCCACCTTTGGATCGTCCGATTGCTCCCAGTACAGGCCGCACATCTCCAGGTTCGCGACCTGGTCCAGCTTCGCCACATAGTTGATCACAGCCGATTCGATAGTGTCATCGGTCAGCTGGCCCTGCAAGAGCTCAGACTCAAACTCCCGGTAGAACGGGGTCTTGTCGTCGCGCAGGCTCTCCACAATGTAGTTTTCGGGCCAGAGGAAGACCTCGCGGTTCGCCTGCCAGAAGCGGTAGAGCTTCATCCACGACCACACTTCATCGGGCATGGCCTGCGGATCGACAGCCGGCGCTTCCAGTCCCAGTTGGCAGCGCTGCACGAACAACTGGACCGCCGCCGTTGCCTGTACGATACGCGACGTGAGCATACAGGGGCTCATCTCGGTGTCGATCAGCAGATATTCATAGAGCAGGTTGGTGTCCGTCACCGGCACGCCGCCCACCGTCAGGCCATTCAAGCCGCCGAGGCCAAGGCCGAGGATGTAGGCCACCAGGGCATCTCGCTGCTGCTGGCGCAGCGCATCAGTCAGTGGACGTGTCACTCCTGGCCACGCCGAGTCATCGTACCTGGCCTTGATCGTCTTTTTGACATCGTCCGCGTCCGCGTCGCCGAAGGCACCCTGGAGCGCGTCCGTTGCCCACTGGATGAGCTTGTCCGGCGCGATACCCAATGCCGTCACCGCTCGCAGGCAGGTCTGCAGGCGGGTGACGGCCACATCGTTCACAAACGATGCAACGGTCAGGTTCAGGCCAGAGGTACCTGGGGGGACGCCCAGGAGGGTGTTCAGCGCCGTCTGATCCCAGCCGGTGAGGTTGAAGATGGCCTGCGCGATGCCGTTCATGGTTGCGCCAGGCACCGCCGCTCGGAAGATGTCCAGCAGCGTGGTTGCCTGGCTCTGGGGCAGGCTCGACCGCAACGTCGCGTAGGCATTGACTCGCAGCCACAGAGCCATCAACTGCGTTGCCCGGGTGGTGGCGGAGGTAGGCGCGATGAGATCGAGGTCGAAGCCGCCAAATTGGGCGCTGTTGGCTGAGAAGTACTCGATCTCGTCCGCGGTGAGGTGGAACTGGGTCACGAGCAGAGCGATCTTGCTCAGCACGGTATAGAGCTCCTCGAACGTACCGAGGATAGTGGTGGGGATGAACTGCTGGCTGGGTACGATGGCCTGGAGCTGTGTCGCGCTGCTCCACGACAGCTCAACCGTTGAAAGCGGAGCCTGGTTCGTGCTCGCCCCCTGTGCCAGGATGACGAGATCGAGGGAGTTGGCCTCTCCGGCGGCCAGATCGAACAGGAAGTGACACGTGCCAGTGGCTGGCGACACGGTGCCGGAAACGGGCGACGGCACCGTGATGGGGCCGTAGGTAATCGCGCCGATAGTAAGCCAGACCTGCGCGCCGGCGTCGGCGGTCACCGAGAATGTGTACGTACCCGCAGTGGTGACGAGGAGCGTCCCCTGGTATTCCGCCCGGAAGGTGCCAGCGGGCAGCGATCCATCCGCCGTCATGCACGCGACGGTTGGAACAAGTGTCGTCGAGCTCTGCACGCTTCCGGCAGCTGGCCATGGAATGGCGACCCCATAGACGACGCTCGCTGAAGAGGCCGAAACGAGCAGCATCGGCGCGGTCGTGTCCCACATGACCTGGACGCCCGTCAGCGCGTTACAGGTAAAGCTGCCCGCGGCCGCGTTGGCCATGACCTGGACAGCCAGGGTATAGGGTTGACCAGGCGTCAGCGAGCATGTCCAGTCAGCTCTGCCGCTCTGCAAGGACTGCCAACCATTCGACCCCCCAACTTGATGCGGGGGATTCTGCTGGTCCAGGATCACCCATGACATGAGCGCGCCCGTGTCCGCCAGCAGGTGGAACCCGACAGGGTTGGGCGTGCCGGCCGGCACCGTTATCGTCCCGCTGTACGCCGCGGCGGCAGTGTCGGACAGCATCGATGGGAGTCCGGTTACGCCAGGACTCCAGGCAGCGCCCGAGCCAAATGCCGACAGCGATTCCGCTGGCTGAACGCTCAACACCGCGCGCGGGGTCTGGGCGCTCAAGGTGGTATAGTTCGCGGTGAAGGAACCGGGCGTCAGCGCCTGGCTCTGGGCCGCCGGAGGAGTCCAGTACAGGTGCGCGGCAGTGACGGTTCCGTAGGGTGCGGTGTTGGGGAAGAAGATGGTCAGCTTCAGGTCATAGGCGTGGTTGGCTGCCAGGGTGCAGGAAGGGAAAGCCATCACACCGGTCGAGAGCGGCGCAAGGGCGCTGAAGTTCACGACTGCCGCCCCCTGGTCGGAGAGCGTCAGCTGGACGAGCGCACCAGGTGAGGTGGTAATGGAGAAGCTATACGCGCCAGCGCTCTCCGACGTCACCGTCCCGTCATAGACTGCTGAGATCGTATCCGATGGCGGGAACGAGACATCAATGGTCTGCAGATGAGGTACGAGCGTCGTGGACTCCGAGAGGTAGTCATAGCTGGCGGTAAGGCTGGCGGCCGTGAGGGCGAGCGCGTCGACAATGGCCATATCCGTTCCGTTCGCCCGCGAGTGCAGCACATTTGGGTTCTCCAGCAGGGCGGCAACGACGGCCGGGTCGAGCTTGAGGGCGGTGGCGAGCGTTTTTTTGACAAAGCCATGGCTCAGGCGGGTGCACAGGAATGGAAGGAAGCGCTGCAGCACGTACTGGTATTTGTCGGCGGGGGTCGGCGCGGGCGATGGCACGTTCTGTCCAATCAGAAGCAGGTAGCTCAGCGCATCCGTCTGCGCCTGCTGGGTGGACAGGAACCCCCCGAACGCGTTGGCGACGAAAACCTGCGGCTGGCTGTAGACGTTGTTGACGGCGGTCGTGAAATCGGTGAAATACGGGTTGGAGGTAGCCATAAGTTCGTCCCAGTCCACCGTGCTCAATGGGCCGCGCACCTGGAGCAGGCCCTGCGTGCTCCCCTGGCTCGCGACATAGGAGACGCGTGACTGGAGATCCTGGGGAACAACCAGGGTAGGAGTAGTCACGTTGGACGCGGGTGTGAGGGGCGCGGTGGAGAGCTGAGTGCCGTCGAGCATGTGCATCGCCTGGGCAACAGTGGGAGCGTCGAAGATCATACCCAGCATATTCTGCAAGACCGCGCCGGTGGGGTCGGCCGCCTGCTGCGTCTCGCTGGCGATGTTGGCCAGGCCAGCGCGCAGCTGTATAGCAAGCTCGGTCATGTCACCGGTCCTGGGCACCAGGCTGGGAGGCGAGGTATCGAGGTCCCGGCAGAGATAGTTCAGCTGCGCGATGCTGAAGGTGGAGCGCTGGATTGTCTGAACGAAGTGGACAAACTGGATCGTGGCGGCCGGGTCGGAGAATGGATCGAGACCGGAGAGCGCGATGAGCGCGAACAGGTCGGGGATGCGCAGCTTCAGGACGCGGGCCAGCATGACCCGACGATAGATCGTGCTCAGCGTCTGCATGGTCAACGGGACAAGGGTTGCCGACGATGTCGGTGCCAGGAGCCCGGTTTGTCCGCGGATGGTCGTCAGGTCGTCCTGGCTGATGCGAAAGGCCGCCACGATCGCGAAAATGTGGTTGTCAAGCGACGCCGGCTGACCAGCGGGTATGGTGGTAGGGTCGGCTGGATTGGGTGTGACGCCCTGCCAGGTCGGCTGGAAAACCGGGTCGATCTTGCCAAGGGCTTTGTTCAAGAACAGTTGTTGAAAGCGCGGGCTGATCAGGTTCAGCCATTCATTGGCGAGGGTCGTGCCATCGCCGGTGAAATCCACCCACAGCGGGAGCAGGTCGGCTACCGGCACATTCAGCATATCGTGCAGCTGCGCTACCTGCGACAGTCTATCCACCACCTGCCTCATATCACCCGTTTGCTGGGTCCAGGGCCATGGCAGCGTCGTCCAGGGCCATGGCAGCAGCCAGTTCGCCAGTGCATTGTCCAGGTCGGGCATGGCCCAGCTGAGTTTGCGCCACAGCCGGATGAAGAGGTACAGCCAGCGCCACTCGCCATCTGAGAGTGCGGTGCCGTCAACGTGTTGCAGAGTCATCTTGCAGGGATCGCACTGCAAGATGACCGGAGTGCCGCTGACCATCGTCGCCGTCTGCTGAGCGATAACGATGACCTGGCCCAGGTGCTGTTGGCTGATCCAGCCAGTGAAGGCGTTAGCACTGACGTGCGCGGCCTGCAGGGCGGCGAGGATATCCGGTGAGAGAGTCGAGAAGGTTGGCTGGGCGCTCCACACCTCCACATAGTCCAATCCAAGCTGCTCCAGTACCGGCATTACCGGGTAATACGGATTGACGGTGCGCATGTTCAGCAGCTGCACCAGCTCAGCCAGCGTCAGGCCGGTGCGAGCGAGGAACTCGCAGACGGTGGAGAGCTTGCTGGGGTCACCCCAGGCCATGGTAGAGCCGCCCGGGTGCAGGGTATATCCATAATAGTCTGCCGTCGTCGCGGGCAGCAGCTGATGTGAGCTGGGATCCGTGAATTGTTGCTGGCCGGTCAGGAGCCGGTATTCGCCCGGCGCCATCTTGAGGTATTCGCCATTCAGGCTTTGCGAGGTTGTCGCATAGGGTGCGGGCGGATTCACGGCGAGTCCGTCTGGCTGGAAGGTTTGCATTACCTGGTAGAGGCTGCTGCCCTGCGATTGGAGATAGACACGCGCGGTCTCGACAAAGAGGTCGAAGGGCAGCGTAAAGGGGTAGATTGTGCTTTGCAGCTCGGTGTATGCCGCGGGAATGAGATACTGGGGGCTGGCGAGCAATTCATCGGGAGTGGCATCGCCAGTGTCGTTGGTGCCGCTATTGGCGCCGTTGTGGACATAGGTAGCCTCGCTGGCGAGCCAGGAGCTGTATTGACTCAGGGTGATGGGCTGCGCCGACGATTGACCGTGAAAATTCCAACTGTAGACGGCAACATACGTCTCGAGGATCTCGTTCACCAGATCGATATAGGGCAACGGGGTGTCGGCATTCTCACACGTCAGGTTGAGCAGAGGAATGTCGGGCCTGCGGTCGAAGAGCACCTCCTGCATTGAGGGCGAGTTTGTGCCCAGTTGCGGCTGCGCTGCAGTATTGAGGAGCAGTTGCAGCAGATCGACCAGGTACGCCGATGGTCCCAGCATCGACCGGCATTCATCGCAGGCGCAGGTGTCGAGCGAGCCGAAGAGACTGGTGAGCGTCGGAATACCCTCGCTCCCCGCTTGGCCAGGAGTGCCGCCCGCTGCGCCGCTGCCGCTGCCCAACCCTCCAGATGGAGAACCACCAGGCGATGCGGAACCCGCCTGGCTGAGCACGGCCGGAAGCACACCGTAGGTGTCGTTGTAGAGAGTGGTCGCCACGTGCAAGGCCAGTGCGTTCATTGCCTGAGCCCTCTCGTGCACCTGCCTGGCGGTGGTCTCTCCGCCTAGCTGTTCCTGCATCTGGGTCACGAAGTTAGCCTGCGGCACCGCCGCAATGGCGCGCGCCGAGTCGAAACGGGTCCCAAGCAGGGTCGCCTTTTGCCCTGGCGAGTCGCTCAGCCGGTGGATGCGCTGCACGCGCTTGACCTGAGCAACTACATCTGTCTGGTCGGTCTCTGCGATGCCTTTGAGCGCGGTGTCCTTGTTGGCTGCCAGGTACTGGTCAACATGTGTGCGCAGCAGGTCGAAGGTGGGGGAGTTGGTGAAGAACTGGAGCACTCCCTGGCGGATCCTCGGCTCCATATTCAGATTGCTCGTCCCTGCTATGATCTGGGCCGCGGCGTCGGTGGGATACAGCTTCTGCAGGGTTCCCATAATGGTGGCGACGTACTCATTCACCTGGTCCTGCGGCGTCGTGCCGGGCACGCCTGGAGGCAAGCCCACCGGTTTCCCGTTGGCCTGTTTGTTGATGAGCTCAACCCATTGCGCCTGTGTGAGCCGCACCAGCTCTCGCGGCGAGCTAAAACTGTACGACTGGCGCAATGCGGCGACCAACGGTATGTTCCCCTGCGTCAATTGGTACAGCTGCTCGTTCACCTGAAGGCTGTTCACCAGTCCAGGGGCTTGAAATCCAGGCTGCTGGCTCAGCGTTGCCCAGAACTGCTGCGGTGAGTCTTTGTTCGAGGCCTGGAGCGTGAGGAAAGTTATCTGCTGATCCGGGGTCAGCAGGAGGCCGAGCAGATCACCTATGGGCTGGAGGCCTGGCGCCGGGGGCGTGCGCAGCGTCTCTTCGACCACGAAGCGTTGTATCGCGCCCAGGGTGGCCTCGACGGTGCCGGCTGAGGCAGATGAGATGACGTTCTCTTTGACTGCCCGCTGGAGCGCATCCTGGATCGCCGGGGTACCTCGGTTGAAGAGGCCGATGGGGTCGAGAGGCATGCCTTCGCGCGCCAGGCCATAGAACACAGGGGCAGGAACCTCTATGCTCAGGCCCTGTGCCTGCTCTTGCAAGCCGGCCGCACCTGAGAGCAGCTGCAACCTGGCGCGATCCAGACCGGGCACTTGCGCCAGCAGGTCGAGATCCACCGGCTTGAGGGCGGCCAGTTTCTGGACAAGGGAGAGCGACCCATTTTCCAGCAAGTCCACCTCCACCAACTGCGGCCCTACCACGTTCACGAGCCGCTCGTACTCTGAGGAGATGCCGGCGGCGCCCGTGCTCACGACCAGATCCTCTGTTATTACTTCGCCTGGGTGAGGCACCAAAGGCGAAGTGGCGAGCACATTGCCCTGGGGGGCGAGCGCGCGCACGATCAGAGCGGCTGCCCTGGTCTCGGCAAAGGCGTTTGCCGCATAGTGGAGGGCATACGCCCCGTCTGCGTCAGTGCTCGCCTGGGCTTGAGCGATCGGCGCGGGGTCATGGCCAACGACCGCCTTGAGCGCCTGCACGGTGACGCCGGACAGCGGCGAGCCGTCTGAGAGATGTACGTGACCCTGGACGACCCACAGCCCCGGCCTGATGGGCAGTGGCGGGCTGCCAGGAACGCCGAAAGGAGGTCTGCCGTCCTCGGGAAGTGGGATCGTGGCGCCTGGCGGGGAACCGCTTCCCGATGGCTGTTGTGGCATGTCACTGGGTCTCTGTGGCGATTTTTCCCCGATGACTCCCGGAGTGCTGCTGCCCGGATGCACACCTGGAATGCTTTGTGGAGGTGTTGGAGATGGCTGGGGCGTTTGAGGTGGAGGCGGCGTTGCCCCCCTGACAACCTCGACTGGTTCGCCAGGTTCCTGCGAGGCCGTACCAGGACTAGGAGACGCTGCCTGGCTCTGGACTGGCTGCGGTCTGGACATCATCATCGCCTCGCGCCTGCTCACGATGGCCCGGGTCGTCGCGTCATCGACCACACCGGTTACCGGCAGTCCCGCCAGTCGCTGAAAACTGAGGACTGCCTGGTACGTGCTCTGGCCAAACAGCTCCCCGATGATCTCTGACGTGTCGATCACGTACCCGATACTGCTGAGCTGGCTGTGCAGGAGGGCCACGTCTTTGCCCTGCTGGTTGAGCGATAGGTTGTTGTTGTGCTGGGTCATGACTGCACCCCTCTTCACTTAGCTCAAGTGATCGTTCCATATCGATTTGGATAAATGATGCGAGCTACGAAACTAAACTAGCGCCGATTTTTGTCGAATACCAAAGAGAGCTGGATCCTCGATCTCACTTTTCGCTGGCCTATTTGAAATACTTTAGCTTCAGAGGTTGCGATTTAATCGCTGCCATCTTCTTGTCAAACAAGAAGGAGCATTCTACGTAATTAGGCCTAGCTCCTTCCATGAAGGAGTACTCAAGCAACTCACGAATCTCTTGGTCGTACCTCGTCCCCCAGTTCTCGCAAATGAAGGCAATAGTAAGATCCTGTGCAATATCCGCCTGGTTGTCCCGAATGAGTAATTCTTGCATTTTTCGGATCATTACCGCTTCCCCAGAGCTACCCGTGTCAGGTATGAGAAGGTGATGTGCCTTTTCCATACGGTATGCAGGAGCTTGTCCGTAACTAAATGCGGGAACTCCCCCGAATTTCTAATTGCTGACCACGCCGGCGAATGGTTGACTTCACCTCCTCTGGATGGAACTTGGGACTTCGCTTAAATTTTAACGATCGGAATGGACCCTATAATCTCTCCGCTGGCAATCCTTAGACTAGCCATGGCCGCAACAAGAGCAACTTCGCCGGTCTCTTTGGCCAACATAATGTATTCGAACGGCTTTCCGCTTCGATTTCGCATATAATCTGTATCCCAAGGGATGCCTTCTTGGCTTCTTCTGACTTAGCTCTTGAAACTATGCAATAGGTTCCACCACTTTACTAATTCAAAAGGTATTGCTTCTAGATGGACTCTAGGAAGAAATACCTGTACGCTGCCATATCTCAAGGGACAAATGTCGTGCCTCTAATAATAGGGCAACAGTTTGAACAAGGATGCGGTACGAAATCGACGCTTGCGGCTGTATTTAGTGACCGGTTGTTGACCAACAGGCTGTCGAGATCAGCAGCAGTAAGGCTCCTCTGCAACCGCGCTTCTTTCGCCTTGAGTGCATTATTGAGTGCAATTATTTCTGAATGTGTTCCGGGCTCTCCAGCTTTTAGAAGATTTATAGTCATTTTACCCTCTTCAGTTAACGTGTTTACAAACAGCCGCTGTTCTTGGTATCGTTCCTTTAAGAGAGGGTGCAGTTCTTCAAGCAGATGACGAAGCTCAGCGTCGGTGGGTGGATGTCCCTTCCTCCCGATATTCAGCCCAAAAAACAGTTCCCCAGACTCTACATCAAGTACTGCAGACAATACTGGTCCCCGCTCCTGTCTTGAGAGTCCAGCTCGCTCAACTATAAAGGTTGCCATTGTTTCTGTCTCTCTTCGCAGAAGCCATCGGTAACCGCTCGTTTTATCTAACATTGAACCGGTACCAAGTTCCTCAAATGAGAGACCAACCGCTCGACGTTCAAGGGCCGATTCACCAGTAAGTGGTAGAAATTTTGCAGCGGGAAATAAATAATCAGTAAAGGTCACTGACATGTCAAACGTTGCAGCAACTCCTGCCAGTGCTACTTTTGCTTCATGAAACTGCCTTCCTAACTCACTCGGCATCGGCCGCCATTCTATTTCTGGGAGAATCAACTTTGGTGGCCTTGCTGACCCAGGTATAATCGGCTGTGGTGGCGTCGGCGGCCCGGCCCTGTCATCCGCGTCAGTCACAAAATCCCACAAGTCTTTAAAATCCTGTTTTGTCCTCTCCCATCCTTGGAGATACCAGGGTGCAGATTCTGGTTCTTTATTGGCAAAGTAGCCTGCCTGCATCCCATTTCCATCACGGTGTGTTATGGGACAACTATGGACATACTCGTACAGATTGTCGGATCCCGCAGATGTCCCTTTTGGATCGCAACTCACCCACCTCGCTAGCCACGCCGCGTAATACCGCGCGCCGTGATAATACAACCTACTCTCCTCATCTCGCTCCTTCCCCGTATATCGATATCGTTTCGGCGTCTCCGTCTGCCCGCCCAGCGCCTGGTACGACGTACTGCCATAGGGATAATACTCCTCGTAGGAGATGACCTGCGCCCCATCGTCCAGTTCCAGGCAGGCGGTGCCGAGATGGTTGCTGAACTGGTAGCGGGTGAGCTGCTGCGGCGAGTTGTCGCTGCCCAGGGTGCGCGTCTCGACGAGGGCGATGCGCTGCATGTCGTCCATGACGTGCAATGTCTCACGCTCCAGAGAAGGGGCGACCGTGCCGCCGGGGCCAGTACTATACTCACGATAGATCTCGAAGGCGCCCAGGTAGATGCGCTCTTTGGAGAGCGTCGGGATCTGCCCCGGAGCGGCATAGCCTTCGGTGATCTTGCGCACACGCTGGCCGCCGGCGTCGTAGACATAATAGGTCGTTTCCGGCGTTCCTCCGTTGGTGACGATCTGTTTGGAGGTGGCCTGAAGCTGGTCTCTATAATCCCACCGCATGAGGGAGAAATGAGGCATGCCAGTCATATTGCCGTGAATGTCGTAGGTATAGGGTTCTAACAGGCCATTGCCAAGCCGGGTGCTGGTCAGGCGGTTGCTGTACTTGCCTGCTTCGAGCTTGCTCGGCTCATTGTAGGCGTAGGTGAGCGTCCAGGGTGGATTTGCGGGATCGATGCCCTGATGGCTCATGTGCAGGATGTTGCCAGCTTCATCGTAATCGTACTGCTGCAGGTAGGTACCCATGGCCTGGCCGTCGCCGGGCTGCGCGAGCCCCATGCGCAGTCCATCGTCGTCGCTCAACGGGATTGGCGCTTGCCCCTGGCCGAGGTGTTCGCGCCCGCTGGCCGCAATCAGGCGATAGATGGCGTCGTAAGTGTAGTCAGCGCTCGGCTCGACCCTGCGGTTGTTGAAGTAGATGGTCTGCTGGGCATCGTCCTGCATGTGCGTGATGTTGCCGATCGGGTCGTAGGTGTAGGACAGATTCTGCACCTGGCAGCCTGGCCAGGCTGTCGGCGGCGGCTGTGGACAGTCGTTGGGAAAAGCGGTGGCGTCGCGCTGCGTGAGTAAGTTGACCAGGCGGAAGGTAAGCGGGTCATACGTATATTGCGTGCTCACCCCAGAAGGATGCTGCGCGCTTGCCCCGCTGCCATACTCGATCAGGGTGCGCTGGCCTTTGGCGTTGTAGTCGATGTTGCTGACGAGCATCCTGCTGGAAGCGCCTTGCACGCTGACTGCGACCTGCTCAAGCAGGCTGGCCTCGTTGTAGCTGTACTGGATCACACTGGCATCCGGCGTGGTCAGGGAGACGGGACGATTGAGCGCGTCGTAGGTGGTGCTGCTGGTGTAGCTCTGCGCTTCCAGAGGACCTGCTGTTGACCAGTCCACCGTTTTTGTGTAGAGCCGGCTGCTGTTGTCCACCAGTTGTCGACTGCTGTTCAAAAGGTTGCCTTTGAAATCATAGTTTTCGCTGGTCACCAGGCCTGCCTGGTCATACACCTGGTAGGCCTTGCCGCGCAGGTTTTGCTGCTCCGGGTTCAGCTGCGACTCGCCATAGATCGTACGCCCAACCAGCACCCAGGATTGCCCGTTGTCTTCGCTCAAATGCACCTCAATTGGCCGGCGCAACTCATCGTAGACGGTACGCAGCGTGTGCCCGCGGCTATCCCAGGCGTAGATGGGTTTGCCGTTGACATCAGCAAGCATCCAGCGTTCGCCTGCCTCCATGCTGGCCTGGTGGATGCGGTTGCCCGGCATGTCGTAGTCGTAGCGCATGACGAGGCGCGTCACCAACTGGTTCGCTTGCGTGAACTCGTCGCTGACCGCGCGCTGGCGGCCCTGGATGTCAAGTGTGCTGCGAGCTGGATAGTACGCATCGACAGGAGCGTTGCTGCTGTTCAGAAAGCGGTTGTGCGCCATGGTCAGGAAGGTGTGACCAAGCGTGTCAAAATAGGCCGTGGTGGGGGTATTGGCGTGCACAGCCGCCTTAGCGGCGGCTTCCTTCTCCAGTTTTTTTGTGCTCAGGGAACCACTCTGGCGCTGGTCGTACCAGGTGGGCAGATAGTCGGTATCGGGCAAGCGCTGGAAGAACGCGCCAACGTCCGGGTCGGTCTTTGGATCGAGCAGCACGGTATCATTCACATCCCAACTGATCTGTTTCCAGGGATCGAAGACCACTTTCTCGTAGGTGTAGTTGGGATGCAGCGTGGCCACCGCGCGCTCGACGGGATCGTAGAAGAGCGTGGGGCTCACCCCAATCGCCATGGCGAACTCGAAGTGGTGCGTGGCGCTGAAAAACGGCTCGTACTGGCGCACGGGCTTGCCCTTGTTGTTATAGATCGTCCAGCCGCTGCCCACCCAGCGCGGAGTGGGCGCCGGGGTGCCTTCGCCCAGCGGCTCGGCCTGCAGCTTTTTCTGGATCTCGCGCCCGAAACCATCGGAATAGGAGAAATGATGCTGGAACTTCGTCTGCTGGTTTGCCCCCAGGTCAGAGGCGTGAGTTTCGCGCGCCAGCGTGTAGACCACGGCTGGCTGTGGTTGTGGATCGTTCTTGGTGCGCCAATAGGCAAAGAGATCGTAGACCAGGCGCGTGGTGGCCTGCTGGAGGATCTCCTGCGGATTGGTCAGGGGGTCTTGCAGGTGTGCGGCGATGAAAGTGTCGCTCAGGTCGGCATTGAAACCGTCCAGGGTATCTCCCTCTACCTTCTCTGGCAGTGGCTTGCCCATCACCGCCGTCCCCACGACCATCCCCAGGATATCGAATGCGACGGCTGAGCGGTTGCGGTTGGCATCCATGATCAGCGCGGGCTGCAAGACGCGATAGTCGTTACTTTTGCTGGTCAGATTGCCATGTGGGTCGCGTTCGCCCGCGGTGATACAATTGCCCAGCGCGTCCTGCGTCTCTTGCACCAGGAGGCCATAGTCATCGTAGGTGATGGTCGTCATCTGTCCAAAGGCATCCTGGAAGCGGCGGGGCAGGAAGAAGTACTGCCTGGCGTAGCTCAGTTCCTGGGCAGCAGGATCGTTGCTATTGGGCGAGTAGAAGATGCGCCCCGAGTGTATCCACCAGTGATCGTCGGGATCGCTGGCCGGGAAAAGCCCAACCGCTTTCAGGTCGTTGCTGCGCGCATAGCCGCCCTCGGAGCCGAGTACGCTCACCGGGTCTGGCAGCAGCGCTTCTGTTGAGCCACCACTCTGACGCTGGTAGACGCTGGTGATCAGACCTGAGGTGAAAGCGAGCCTGTAGGTTTCAAAGGGCAGCGCCATGCTATCCACCGTACCCAGCTTCAGGGGTCCACTCAGGTCGTCGCTGCGATAGAGCGAGCGGGAGTGTTCTATGGGGCGACGCCAGGTGCCCGCAGTCGTAGCTCTTGTGGCGTCAATATCTTCATAGGACAGCTCGTGATTTCCATCGCTGGCAGTCTGAACCATCCATGACAACGTATCAAAGCTGAGCCGCTTGGTCGCCTGGGACGAATTGACATCGGGGGGAACCTGGACCAGCTCATAGGTACAGGTATCGCAGAGGAGGGGCACCCGGTAGACGTCGCTCAACGTGAGAGATGCGGGGTCCTGGCTTGGAGGAACGGCGTTGGTATAGTGATTATCTGTATAGGTGTACAGCATTTTTTGCTGCTTGAACACATCGTCGCTAGAAAGCCGCGGGTCGGGATCAGCGTAGCGGCGTCCATAGGCGACCGTGGCGCTCTGTTGCACATTGCCGAAGGAGTCAACCGCCAGGGTGATTGTGTGAGTGACCCGCGGATCGGCCACTTGCTGGCTGCCCACAGCAAAGAGCGCGCGCTCGTAGTGCAAATCAACGCTCTCGCGCGCGTGAGTGAAGAAGACCGCGTACCGGTTGATGCCCTGAGGTTGGAGCAGTTCGATGGTGTAGTTGTATTCCGAGGCGCTGTAGGGGCGGTCCTGCGCCTCCGTGCCGTCCTGCGCGTAGATTTCCTGGCGCAGGATGGAGCCCTTCAGTGAGCGGCAGGACTCCTGAGCCTCGTCGGCGGAGAGCGTAAACGCCTGGCTTGATCCATCGGGCAGGCGCAGGGTCGTCGGCAAGGCGGTATCGTCGAGCAGCAGCTCCTGCAGCTGGGCAGCACTCAGCGCAGGCTCGTGGTAGTACTCCTCCTCGAAATGGCGGCTGATGCGGTTTCGGGCAAAGAAGACGCCGGTGTGGAACCAGGTGCGCGTGTACACCGGGGGGACGTAGGAGGCGTCGTCTTCATTGGTTGCCGGTGGCGATTGGCCGCCGGCAGTGAGCACGGCCAGTTCTTCCGTGTCCCACTGCTCCACCATGCCAAAGCCGCGAAACTCGCGCTCGTAGCCGTCGTAGTAGCCGTGGTGATAGGCGTAGCGGGTCACGAAGCGGTTGCGACTGATGTAATCGTAGGTTTCCACGCACTCGACGACATGCACAGGAAAGGGAATGCGAGTCAGCCAGGGAGTCCCGGCCAGTTTATCCGTCACGTAAAATCTGGTCGATGGCGCGTATTGGACGCGCGTTTCTGCCCCCAGATTATTGATCGCCTGTATCAGCAGATGCGGCTTCTGCCCGCCCATCAGATCGACGTAGCACATGGGCCGGCTGGTATTGTCCGGTAAAGGGGAAGACCAGACCAGGCAGGCCGTGCCGTTTCCGAGCAGGTCCAGGACAGTAGCCGATGACACATTCTCCACCGACGGGAACCGGCTCAAGTCATATGCCTCGCCCCAGCCGTTGCCGGACTGGTTGAAATAGAGATGCACACCATCACTCGCGAAATAGACAATGTCAGCGGTGCCGGAGCCGTCGATATCGGCGAGCCGGATGCGGCGGCCATCAAACAAATCGGGTGCCTCGAACCAGGGAGCCCGATCCATGGTGACCTTCGGCCCAAAATGACCGTAGCCCAGGTTGGGCCAGTAGCACACTTCGCCATTACGGATGCGCGCCAGGTCGGTCAGCCCATCGCCTGAGAGGTCGGCGAGAAAGATCGATTCGATGCCATCCGCAAAGATCAGCCTTGGCCCTTGCTCCTCATCGAGGGACTGTGGTACCCGTTGCGCCGGGCCAAAACCCTCTGCTGCAAGCGAGGTGTGCCACCAGAAAGCCTCATCTTCGCTGATCAGCAAATCAGCAAATCCATCGCCGGTCAGGTCAACGAATTTGAGGTTGGGGTTACCCCAGCCAAGCACAGGCAGACGCGTAAATGGGGTGAAAGGTATCCAGCCCTCGTTCCCGGTCCGCTCGAAGAAGCCGGGCGTGGGACTATCGAACTCTACCAGGTCAAGCCGGCCATCCCCGCTGAGGTCCAGCAATTGCTGCCGGCCGCTCCGCAGGGCGGAAAGCGATGGTTGACGGGCAACAAGTTCCACCGGGCCGAATTGCGCGAGCGTGGACAGCACGCCGTTTTCAGTTTGGAGATGAGCCGGGCTGAGATTTGGTTTGTAGAACCAGCTCCCGGCCTGTTCTGTCAGCATGCCAGACAGCCCTTCTCCATCCAGGTCTACCCACCGGTAATTGGTCCCATCAAGTCCGTAGGGCAGGTTCTCCAGGCTCGCCGGATCGACATCCCGGACGGTCTCGTCAATCGCAGCTTCGCTGTAGGTAAATTTGAGCGGCGGCAGGGAAGCGCCAGGGGCGTTGCCGATATAGCCGGTCTGCCTGACCGACGACAAAAACGAGTAGAAAGGGCGGGTAGGGTCTGATGGCGGTGGCTGTGTGTAGGTAAAATCAGTAGAGCGCACCAGGCAATTCAGGCCGGCGCTCGCCTCATTGGCAAAATGATGGAACATCAGCGCGCGCTGGCACAGGCGATAGGTACGCACCTCAAACGTGGCCCGGTACGTCGAGAATGGATCAGCCCGGCAGGGCCAGGGTGGAGCCTGCCGGGGCTGAGGCTCATTCTTGTCGTGTTCGCCATAATCGAATACCAGCTCGAAGTGCCAATCGCTGGGTAAAGCAACGGGCGCATCGCCTGTCAAGTTCGGGAAATAGGGTGTCTGGTTACCATAGAGCACATATTTGAGGTAGCGATTAGCAGAGCGCGTGATATCAGACCGATTGCACTCATTGGCTTGAGAAAGGTCGACGTTACCAGAGTCTTCTGGTTTGTACTGATAAACGCAGACGTTGCCCTTGTCGTCATACGTCTCGCAGATCAGCCAGCTAAAGATGCGAGCGGGATTGGTTGGATCAACAATCCGGCTCTCCGCTGTCTTGCCATACCAGGTAGTGATGTTATCCCTGGAGATCGAGCGCCAGAAGGTATCCTGGGGGTCCGATATATTCGTCCAGCGCTCGATGCGGGCGAACAAGCCCTCGATGCGCGGGCGATAAGGAGAGACCTTGTAGGTGATGTTGTTCACAGGGCGAGGCACATGTACGCGCTGACCGCTGGCATCCAGGATCGGAACCAGGTCTTCTGCTCCTGAAAGAATGAAGACATCGGACTCGTCGTCGAGGTAGCGCGGAAGCCCCTTATCCGTTTTGTGAGTGATAGCCGGGAGCGAGAGGTGCCAGCCGAAACCAAAGGGCCCGTTATCCGCGCCGGAGTCATACGAAAGTGAGAGCTGCGGGCCAAAGCCTGAGCGGCCGGGGCTGGTGGCAATAGGCACGGTCATGGAACCCGTACCGGTCACAGGGTTGGCGGAGAATTTCTCGCCGATGCCGCGAATAGCACCCCCACCTTTCGGTAGAGATATGGATGGAAGTGGACTACTGCTTGCATTCGCAGAGTCCTTCGACGATGCATTAGTAGCGACTTTCTGATTACTTTTCTGTTTGTTGTCGTTATTGAGCATCCGCATTTCCTCTCATCATGGGTAGAAATTGGACCTGCTACTCCATTGTTGTAAGAGACAACAGAGCATAGTAACCAGAGAAGCCGTTTTGTTCGCTACCAGCTGTGCGATATCTCATGTGCGATATCTCACATCTACAAGACGACAAGAGACTTGCTTTTTAGTACTCAAGTGCCACTTAAAAGGTGAGGCAGCTCTAGAGGCCCATTGCCGCTCTGCAAGCTTTTGTCAAAGACTGAGCCTGAGAAGCCGTCTCTCGATAAGCGCTCCTGGCTAAGTGGTACTGTAGTAAGGCCGATTCACGCGAGTTGCGAACTCTCTGTTCGCAACTTTCTAATTATGTACAGCACGTCCTTTGGCTCAAGCGTGAAAACTGCTGCTTCCAGTGTAATTGATGGACACGTCAGACGCATCACATGAACATGCTATTTGCTCTCTCATCATGAGCGACCGGAAACAGAGGGTATAGCATGTTCATGTGATAGACAGTTATGTAGGGGTTCGCAAGATGTTTCGATTGGCTTGTAGAGGAGATCTTCTCTTCAGAGGAGGTGATGCTCAAGAGCATAACGAGTTGCGGCACTGCGTGAGGTGACTTCCAGCTTGGTGTAGATTGAACGCACGTGGGCATTGGCCGTATGGAAACTAATAATCAGGTGGTCTGCGATCTGGGCGATCGTCAATCCCTTTACCATTAAGCGCAGCACTTCGACCTCACGTTGTGTCAGTCCAGCAGGATAGGTTGCTGATGGCTTCGCTGAAAGACCCTGCTGTGGCAGCTCTGCTCGTTGAAGTCCTGCGAGAGCTTGTTCGGGCGTCATGGACCTTCCCTCCGACCAGAGTGTTGCAAACGCCTCTTCACCAAGTTGGGCGCGGATGGCAGTGACTGTACGCTCATAGGCGGGGTTTTGGCCAGGAATGAGAGGCATACAGCTCACTTCACGGAAAGCTTCTGCCATGCCCCAGAGCCGTACTGCCCACTGAGTGGCAGCCCCCCAGGATTGTTTGCCTCCAAAAGGATTGCCTTGCGGGCTCTCTCTAGCTCCCTGTGAGGCAACTACACTTCCCAATCCCTCCAGGCACGTGGCAAGGAGTTCTCCGTCATCCAAGCGCCTGAGGATGCTGAGCAGCTTCTCGTACATGACTCGTGCTACTGCACTGTCCCAGCGCGCGAAGGCCACCCATCCCAGGCAGTAGAGTCCCCAGCGAATATTCAAGCGATCTCCCACCTGCCTGCGCGTCGTCAAGGATTCTTTGAGCAGTTCATAGGCAGCTGCCTCATCGCCCTGCTGGAGGGCCATCAGACTCAGGAGGCCGAGCGAGAGGGCAAGTCCCCACTTGTAGTGGATCTCTCTCGAGATGGTCAGACTCTCCTCTCCCAGAGCGTGTGCTACTGTCTGCTCCCCCTCCGAAAAGGTCAACAGCGCCAGGTGGAAGAGCGAGATCACCATGTTCCTGCGGTCATCTATCGGCCTGGAGAGTGTCAGGGCTTCCTCTGCAAGAGAGCGGGCCTTAGCATACTCACCTTGTACGATGACGACACGTACCAGGTTATCATATGCTAAGCAGATAAAATACATCGTCCATTTGTCGCCCGGTTCGCTGCCATCAGGTATTAAGGGTGTGCCAAACTGGCTCCACTCGTCACCCGCCTCCCTGAAGTGTGCCAAAGCCTCTTCAGTCAGAGAACGTGCCAGGGTATAATTGCCCCGTGCCATGGAGACCTGCCCTAACTTATAAAGAGCCACACCGATGCCTGATAGGTCTGCGAGTTTCCGATACAGCAGCTCGCTCTGCCTGAGCAGCGCCTCCGCCTGATCAAAGTCATCTTGCGTGAAAGCCAGCGCCCCAGCAGAGAAAAATCCTCTCGCTCGTCCAAATGTGACGCCCTCCTCACCGCGAGCCAGCGCTCGCTCCAGGAAACTTCGCCCTTCACTCACGCCCCCACGTACCTGCCAGAATCGAAAGAGTCCCAGGCTCAACCGCAAGACCGTTTCCACACTCGTCACCCCTCCTTGTTCCACCGACCACTGCAGGGCTGCGCGCAGGTTAGCGTACTCCTGCTCTAAACGAGCATGCCACCGCCACTCCTCTGCACCCAAGGCATTCTGCCACGTCTTCTCCAGCAACGAGAGGTAGTAGCCAGCATGCGCATACTGGGTTGCCTCCATCCCTCCGCTGGCTGAGAGCGCCTCCAGTCCATACTCGCGGATTGTCTCCAGCATCACCAGGCGCGGCTCAGCACCCTCCTGCCCTGCCCGGTGCAGCAGGCTCTTATCCAGCAGGGACGCGACCCCGTCCAGGACGTTTGCTGAGCCGTCACCAAGCGCAGTGCACACGGCTTCCACTGCCGAAAGCTGGCAGCCCCCCACAAAGACGGAGAGTCGGCGGAACAGCCGTTGCTCCTCTGGAGTGAGCAGGCTATAGCTCCACTCAAGGGTGTCACGCAACGTCTGCTGCCGTGCAGGCACATCGCGCCTCTTACTCGTCAGAGCGGCCAGTCGATGCTCCAGTCGTGCCAGCAGAGCCTGAGGTGAGAGCAGGTTGAGGCGAGCCGCTGCCAGCTCGATGGCCAGGGGCAACCCATCGAGACGGGTACAGATCTCTGCAATAGTCCGTGCATTGGTGCTGGTCAACTGAAAGTCGGGCGTGATCGCCAGCGCTCGTTGCAGGAAGAGCGCTATTGCTGCATAGCTTGGTAAGGTCTCAATGCCCGGAAGCTGTATGAGGTCGGGCAACGGGAGCGGCTCCACAGAGAAGTTGTACTCGCCCTGAACGCGCAACACCATACGGCTGGTTACAAGCGCTTTCACGTGAGGGCACGAGCCGAGCAGTTCTACCACAAGAGGCGCCGCTGCTACTACTTGCTCAAAGTTGTCGAGCAGCAACAGGAGTTGCTTCTCTTGCAGGGAGGTTTTCAGGTTTAAGGCCTCCTGTGGGTCGAGGTACACTCCATGCAGCAAGAGGTGTTTCTCTTGCAGGGAGGTTTTCAGGTGCTCAAGTGGCGCATCGCCAACAGTCAGGTCGAGCAACTTGGCAATGGTAGGGATGACGAGATCGGGGTCGCTGATGGGGGCCAAAGAGACGAAGCAGACACCATCGGCAAAGTCATTGAGCACCTCAGTCGCTATGTGCACGCCCAGGCGGGTCTTCCCGACGCCACCTGGGCCAGTGAGCGTCAGTAAACGCACCTCTGGACGCTGCAGCAAAGCACACACCGCCTGCACCTCTTGCTCACGGCCGATCAGCGGGGTGAGATAAGCAGGGAGATTGCTGGTTGCTGCTCGCTCAGTTGCAGCGGATTGCCCTGCAGGCAGGATGAACATTGGTCTCTGCTTTGCCGACTTCTCCACAGCGCCAACTCCCCAGGAGTAACGCAGGTGCAATGTGCTCTTTCTGTAGACATCAAGAACGCATTGCTGAACTTCGCCTATTATTATACCTCATTTTCTTCCATGAAGCTGGTGAATCATCGCCCTCTTTCATTGCATCGTGCGACAGCTTCAGTATAGAAGGGGTCACCATATCTACGGTGACCCCTCTTTGACGTCAACTTAAGAAAAATTGTATCTGAACAACCGAAAAGGAAGCGAGGCTGAGTCCAACTTGCTACAGCAGGACATGACGATGACTCACTGACAGCAAGGAGAACCTCATGCCTCAACGAGATCATGATAGTGTAAGGCTTCAAGACGTGCAATCGCCAGAGGACCACGAGTGGCAGAAACTGGCCCAAGAGCAGTTGCCCGCCGATCTGGAAAGGCAGGCCTGACAGCTGAAAGCCTCTCAGCAGGCGCGTGGCCTGCCATCAGCACTGAAGCTGTTACGAGGACTGCTCTTCTATGTGCTCAGCCACTCCAGCTTGCTACGTGCTATAGTTCATCCCAAGTCATTCCCCGCTTTCTGAGAACATAGAAGTCTTCTCATGCTAGCACGGAATGACTCCGTTACTTCCTTTCCAGTACTTTTACAGCGCCCTGGTTCGCTCCTTGATAGTCTGGACTTATTGGGGCATTTCGGGGTCAAACTGTCAAATCAACTGTCAGCAGGCCTGATTCATTCATTTGAGCATCGAGTTTAGCGAGGCAAGAAGCCGTTGTAGTGCCTTATCCAGATAGTGAATGAGCAGGAGACCCCCCTTCGGTCCCCCCTTTTTCACCGGTCAATTTGGCCTGGACAAGTTATTCATCGGGCACTCTATCCATCACTACCAGATGAGCGCAGCGTGCAGTACGCGAACATCTACTCCAATGTGCGGCTCGGCATCTTTCGTGATTGGTTTCAGAGCTAATACCTCAAGCACGAGTTTCAAGACTACCTCAAGACCCATACTCTTGCACTCTCAGAGTCAGAGCGCAAGAAGTTGCTCAGATAATCCTCGTTCAACCGTAAGCAATTAACGAACTACCCCCTTGCCTTGTTGGTAGGCTCCGGCCTGAGACAAGGCATTTCATCTGCTTAATTTCTCAAGAAAGGAGACATCCATGCATCAACGCAAGAACGAATCGACAAGCGACATCCAGCCTTTGCTGCTGACTGTTCCGCAAGTAGCGACCTTGCTTGGCATAGGCAAGAGCAAGGTCTACGTGCTCATCAAAACGAAAGGCTTGCCCTGCGTCAGAGTGGGAGACGTGATACGTGTCCCTCGGGCCAAATTGCAGCAGTGGATCGAGCAGCAAACGCAAGCTGTTTGAGGAACAAGTTAACTATCGAGCTAACGCCTTCCTGCAAAGTTTTTGCCCGTATAAGGCGTTTTCATGGAAAAGTGAGAAGACATCATGACAGACAAAAAGGAAGAGAAGCAACCTAAAAAGCGAACCCCTAAACGGCGTGGCAAGGGTGAAGGTGCCCTGTATTATGACCAAAAGAATAAACGACACGTTGGAAGCTTTTATACGGAGGAGGGCAAGCGCAAGTATGTCTATGGCAAGACAGAGAAAGAGGCGAGAGAGAAGTTGCGAGCGGCCCAATTTGAGGATAAACAGGGAAGGTTGAGAACAGGGCCACAACAAAAGCTCAAAGATTACCTGGAACAATGGTTTGAAGAAGTACATCGGCCCACACTGCGCTTGAGTAGTTACTTACGCTATCGGGGAGTGCTCAATAACCACATTCTCCCGGCCCTCGGGCATGTCCCACTACACAAACTGACTGCTCAGAAAGTCCAATCATTCTATACCAGTAAACGCCAGCAGGGGCTTTCCCCAAGCTCTCTCCATACCATCCACAAGGTACTCCATAGCGCATTAGACACGGCGCTACGCTGGAACCTCGTCACGCGAAACGTCTGTGATGCCGTTTCACTACCAGGTGAAACAGCGCGGCGGGTGGAACCGTTGAACCCGGAGCAGGCGCAACACCTGCTGGCGGTCGTGAAAGGGCATGAACTGGAAACGCTGATTACCCTGGCGCTCACCACAGGGATGCGGCATGGTGAGTTAACGGGCCTGCAATGGAGTGATATCAACTTTGACGAAGGGCACCTGTCTGTTCGTCACACGGTGAGCCGACTGGGGCGCTACAAATATGTGAAAGGTGAACCGAAGACAGAACAGAGCAGGCGCAAGATCATCATCCCCTCTTTCGTGTTGGACCTGTTGAAAGAACACCGTCTCCACCAAAAAGAAGCGCGGCTCAAAGCCGGAGCGTCCTGGCAAGAGAACAACCTGGTGTTCTGCAACAGACACGGAGGATTCTTGCATCCTGATGTGCTCCGTCAACGCTTTTACAAGGTGCTTGCTCAGGCAGGACTGCCGCGTATGCGCCTTCATGACCTGCGACACAGTGCGGCGACGATCCTGCTGAGCATGGGTGTCAACGTGAAAGTGGTGCAGGAAATCCTGGGACATAGCCAGGTGAGCATGACGTTGCGCAAGTATGCCCATGTCCTTCCGGTTATGCAACAGGAGCCATGAACAAGATGGATGCGTTATTCAGGCGGGAAAAAGAGCGTTAAGCTGTCAAATTGGCTGTCAACCGCGTGTAGGAGGCACATGCGCCGTGCTGCAAAGCCAGCAAAGAAGCCTGTTGCGTTGGGCGTGGAGAGAAGATACCGGGCGACTATTGAAGTCGCCCTTATTAGTTTCAAGATCTTACTGTGAGAGCTTAGCAGCAAGCTCCCGAGGAGATGGCTCAACCAGTATCGAACCATCTGGGAAGACAATCGTCGGTACGCTTCGCGCGCCATGGTTCACGTGCACTACATACTCCGCCGCTTCATCATCCTCCTCGATGTTGATAAACTCATAGGGTACGCCATGGGCATCAAACCATCGTCTTGCCATACGACAATCACCACACCAGTTGGTGGCATACATTTTGATCTTTTGATCGTTTGTGAAAGAATTAGATGCAATCTGCTGCACAAATAGCTCCTTGAGATGGTCAAAATGGGAAATATCTCCGTATATGTTTATCAACACATATTTACTGCAAAATATTCCCTGCTGGCTTGTTGATGCGCTCCAGCATCAGATCGAGGAATTTCTTGCTCCCGCTAGCCACAAGGCCGGGGTTACGTGCGAGCATACCCATTACCAGGCCCGC
>Ga0207646_10000586_pt1 | contig 47556 bp, 41 predicted proteins | sample KBSK5502metaG_FD_184343 | JGI IMG/M metagenome (GOLD analysis project Ga0207646, IMG submission 184343) | Corn, switchgrass and miscanthus rhizosphere microbial communities from Kellogg Biological Station, Michigan, USA - KBS K5-50-2 metaG... | ecosystem: Host-associated > Plants > Roots >...
CGAAGTAGGGCGACAGATATCCGCGGTCGAACTGCATCCCTTCCACCACCTCGAGCGTCGTCTCCATCGTCCGGGATTCCTCGACGGTGATGACGCCGTCCTTGCCCACCTTCTTCATCGCCTCGGCGATGATGCTGCCGATCTGCTTGTCGTTGTTGGCGCTGATGGTGCCCACCTGCGCGATCATCTCGCCCTTCACGTCGCGGGAAAGCTTCTTGATCTCCTCCACGGAGACTTCCACCGCCCGCTCGATGCCGCGCTTGAGCCCCATGGGGTTTGCACCGGCCGCCACTGTCCGCACGCCTTCGCGGAAGATGGCCTGAGCCAGCACGGTCGCAGTGGTGGTGCCGTCGCCGGCCACGTCCGAGGTCTTTGAGGCGACCTCGCGCACCATCTGCGCCCCCATGTTTTCCAGCGGGTCCTTCAGCTCGATTTCCTTCGCTACCGTCACGCCGTCCTTGGTGATGACCGGCGCGCCAAACTTCTTTTCGATCACCGCATTGCGGCCCTTCGGCCCCAGCGTGATCTTCACGGCGTCGGCCAGAATGTTGACGCCGCGCAGGATTGACTGGCGCGAATTCTCACCAGTCACGATTTGCTTTGCCATGGGACTTCACCCTCCTCGATGATTGAGAATTTATGCGCCGCCCGGCGCCTCCGGCCCGATGTCGGGCGGAAACTCCGGCGCGGGAAAATTACCTTCTGTGGGAAGCCGCTTTGGCGGCCCCGCCGAGCTTTGCCAGGATCTCTTCCTCGCGGAGGATCAGGTACTCCTCGTCGTCGAGTTTGATGTCGGTGCCGCTGTACTTGCCGAATAGGACGCGGTCGCCCGCCTTCACGTCCAGCGGGATCCGTGCGCCCTTCTCGATCCGTCCAGCGCCGACGGCGATCACTTCGCCCTCCTGGGGCTTTTCCTTGGCCGTGTCGGGGATGATGATGCCGCCCTTCACGGTCTCCTTCTCCTCGATCCGCTTGATCAGCACGCGGTCATGCAGGGGAGTTACGTTGACTGCCATCGCTGCTTGCCCTCCGTTCCATGAGTCTGGAATTGTCCTGCGGGAATGCGCCCATCGGGTTAGCACTCCTCTGATGCGAGTGCTAATATATCACAGAACCACTCCATGTCAAGGGATTACGCTCCACTCACGGGGCCACGGGAATGGTCCGCTGTATATTCTTAAGTGATTTATATACAATGACTTAAAATAATGTAGTGTTTTTCCGACACTTGGCCGTTGTTCTGCATGGCCTCTTCTCGATAGAATCCGCTTCACATCAGCCTGCAATGTCTGCACTGCTCTATCTGCGCCTGATAGGATTCGCAGCGGGAACGCTCGTACACCTGTTCCTCGTGGTCCTGGTGGCCGGGTACCGCCGGCCGCGAGCGTTTGAGCGCGTGCTGTTTTTCCTCGCGCTCACCCTGTTTCTGTTCTATTCGGGCGCGCTGCTGGGCCTCAACGCAGAAATCTATTACGCCAGCCCGCCGCCGGCGACACTCGCTTTTGCCGTCGTGCTGGTGGCTGCCGGATTGGGCTTCCTTCCGCCGCTTCTGGTGCATCTCCACGCCGCCTACGGCGCCACTCTTAGCGAAGCTCGTTCGCCGGTCTGGATGAAGACACTGGTGTGCGCGGCCTATCTCCCGGTGTTCTATTTCGGCCCTTTCGCTTTCCCCGGGCTGCTGGAGACTCCTCCGCTTGCGTTCCTGTGGCCCGGCAGCCGGATCGGCGTTAGCTACGGAGTCTGGCTGGCCGGCGCGATGTTGGCGGCCGTATTCTTCAACCGCCGGTTTGCTCGCCAGGCCACCGAACCGAACGTGCGGCGTTTGCACCAGGCGCTGATCTATTTCTTTGCCGTTGGGGCCGTAATAGTTTTCTATACCTACGTTCTGGGAGGCCCGCGAGACCCGTCCTGGTCGGCGGGGCTGGGCACGGCGGTGATGCTTTCGTCGCTGTTCCCCAGCTCGCTGCTCGGCTACTTCATCCTGCGCTACAACTTCCTGCAGATCGGCGTGCAACGCAATTTGGTTTACGCTGTCTCGGCAGCATTTCTGGCGCTGCTTTATCTTGCCGTGGTGCGGCGCGTCGAGACCTGGCTCGAGCCGGCGCTGCCGCCCGATGCCACGGCCAGCATCCTGCTCTTTGTGCTGGTGGTTTTTTTCGAGCCGCTCCAGCGGCGCGTCGGCCGGGCGCTCCACCGGACCTTTCGCATGGAAGTGGACCGGCTGCAGCGCCTGACATCCGAGATCCAGCAGGAAGCGCGCCGCGGCGACCTGAGCCGTCTGCTGGGCTTTGTCGAGGCGCGAGTCCGCGACGAGTTCGGCCTGTCGGCCGTGCGCCTCCGGCTGCGTCGTGGCCCGCGCGCCGGCAATCCGGCGCCGGTGCCCGGAGCACGCTCGATGCAGGCGTTCCCGCTCCGCACCGACCGCGAAGAAGTCGGCGTGCTCGAGGCAAGCTCATTCGGCGCGGTGCTCTCCGGTGAAACCTATGCAGCGCTGGAATTCCTCGCCGAGCAGTTGCCCGCCACGCTTGACCTGTGCCGGCTGATCGAGGAAAAGCTGGCGCTCGAGCGCGAGCTCGCCGAACGCGAGCGCCTGGCCCTGGTCGGCCAGATGGCCGCCAGTATCTCCCACAATCTGAAGAATCCGCTCGGCTCGATGAAGACGGTCCTCCAGGTGCAGCTTGAGAACCCGCAACTTCCCGTAGCCCTCCGCAAAGATTGCGAGATGGTGGTCGGCGAGATCGACCGGCTGAGCGCAAAGCTCGGCCAATTGCTCCGCTACGCCAAGCCATCGCTCCGCGCCGGGGCAGCGCCGCAGGGTGTGGCCGTGCTGGCGCTTGCCGAGCAACTCGTGGCTCTACTGCGCCACGAAGCTGAGCGCCGGCAAGTTTGCCTCGAGCTCGAGCGCGAAGCGGGCGAAACGCTTGTCCGCGGCTCGGAGGAGGCGCTGAGCGACGTCCTCTCGAACCTGGTCGTCAATGCCATCGAGGTCTTGCCCGCCGGCGGCCGCGTGCGCGTGCGCATCGCGCGGCGCGATGCCTGCCTGGTCGTCGAGGTGACCGACGACGGCCCGGGCATCCCGCTGGAGTTTCGCGAGAAAATTTTTCAGCCGTTTTTTACCACCAAGCCCAGCGGAACCGGGCTGGGGCTGGCAATTGTCGAGCGGCGGCTGGCGGAGATGCAGGGAAGCATCGCTTTGGTGACCCCGGCCGAGAACGGCCGCGGGACGCGGTTCATTGTCACCTTGCCGATCGTGGATTGACGCTTTGCAGGGGCGCCCGCTGGGCTTGCCCTGAGCCCGTCGAAGGGGCGGGCAGCGCCCCAAAAGGAATGGTGGAGATGAGAACAATCCTGATTGTTGACGACGAGCCTGCGGCGCGCTACGCCCTCCGCCGCGCGCTCGAGCACAAATACCGCATTGCCGAGGCCGCAACCTCAGCCGCGGCTCGCGAGGCTATCCCCCGCGAGCGTCCCGACGTGGTCCTGCTCGACGTGGTCATGCCCGGCGAGGATGGCCTCGCGCTGCTGCGCTGGATGCGCGAGCACGGGCACGAGCAGCCTGTTCTGGTCGTCTCGGCGCTCGACACCGCCCGCACCGCGGTCGAGGCGCTCAAGGGCGGCGCCGCCGATTATCTGGTGAAGGGCTTCGACGTCGAAGAGCTGCGCAAGCGCGTTGCGAACCTGGTGAAGCTGGTCGAGCTCGAGCAGGAAAACGAACGCCTGCGGCGGCGGCTGGTCACTGAAGGCCAGTTTGGCCAGATGCTCGGCGCAAGCGCGGTGATGCGCCGCGCCTTTGAGCTGGCTGAGCGGGTGGCCGCTACCGATACGACGGTGTTGATCCTCGGCGAGAGCGGCAGCGGGAAAGACCTTCTCGCGCAGGAGCTCCATAACCGCTCGCCGCGATCCGGCCGCGCCCTGGTGGCGGTGAACTGCGCCGCGCTGCCCGAAAACTTGATTGAATCGGAGCTGTTCGGCTACGAGAAGGGCGCGTTTACCGGCGCGGCGCAGCAGAAGAAAGGCAAATTCGAGCTGGCGTCGGGCGGCACGCTGTTTCTGGACGAAATCGGCGACATGAATCCGGTAACCCAGGCCAAGGTGCTGCGCGCGCTCGAGAGCCGCACCATCGAGCGGTTGGGCGGGACCCAGCCCATCGAGGTGGACGTGCGCGTCATCAGCGCCACTCACCGCAACCTCCCCGTGGAAATCGCCGCCGGACGCTTTCGCGAAGACCTCTTCTACCGCCTGCGCGTTGTGACCCTCGAGCTGCCGCCTCTGCGCGCGCACAAGGAAGACATTCCCCTGCTGGCGGAGGCGTTCCTCAAGCTGCACGCGGCGCACCACGGCCGCGCGGCGCGTCTCGGCCGGGAAGCGCTCGATGCCCTGGCGCGCTACGACTGGCCGGGAAACCTTCGCGAGCTCAAGAATGCGCTCGAACGCAGCCTCATCCTCGCCCGCGGGGAAGAGATTGGCCTGGCCGATCTGCCCGAGGAAATTGTCAGCGGCCAGCCGCTGACCGCGCTTACCGGCAAGGCCTGGGGTGCGGCAGCCGGCGCGCCCGAATCGGGCGCGCCGCTTTCCGAGCCGGACTTCCGCGAGGCCAAGCGCAAGTTTGAGATCGCCTTTCTGAGCCGCAAGCTCGAAGAGCATCGCTGGAACGTCTCCCGCACCGCCGCCGCCGTCGGCCTGCACCGGCAGAGCTTGCAGGAAAAGCTGCGCGAATTGGGCATCCACCGCCCCGGCAAAGCTCCGCCCGCGCCTTGACGTTGTCTGCCGGCTCGGCACTTGCGGCGAGCCCAGCCGGACCACGCGGGATACGTTAGCCCTTCTTCGTGAGTGTGCAGCGGGTGAGCGGCGCTGCAATCGTGTGGCCCTTTGCGATATCGCGTAGCGTCTTTTCGCTGGGCGTGCTGCCGGTCAGGTTGTGGCTCTCAACCTCGGCGACAAGCTCACCCGGACGTGGCGTGAGCATCAGCGAGACGCCCTTCGGAGCGTTGAACCACGTGAGCGAGTGAATCCTTCCCGACACGTCATAATGCGCGAAGAGTCTCATTGGCGTCCCTCCCGTTAGGCCGAGACAAACGAAAAGTTCATGCCATACCCGATGGCACGAATCGGGCCCGTGTTGCGGATGGTGAAGAAGAATCGGCGACCGCCGCTTGGGTCGGCCTCGGTCTGAGAGTCCTTGACCATCAGGGCCTGATCCCCCGCATCCGAATTCAGGGGCACCGCAGTGACCGCGATGGCGTCACCAGGGCCAAAACCCGTCATTACCCAATAGTGTTCGTATCCCGGAAGGAGCCCGGTCTCACCCGCGTCGACCCACGACGCATACCAATACGAGACGTTCGCCATATCTAACCTCCTTGTTCTAAAGGATTAGTAATGTCAATTGTGGCATACACGGGAAGCTTCAAGATCCTCCGACTACGGTCCGGGACTATAGCAAGCATCGGTCCGCCTGATGCAGCTCGTGGACCACCCGATCCAGTACATCCCACCTCTTTAATATTTAGGTGAGTATATACTTTTAAAGTGAATAAAAGTCAACCGGAATTTGCTAAGAGCACCTCGACCTCGGCTAGGATGGACCGGGGGCCGAAGGTGGCGATCTTGCACCTGGCGACCTGCCGGGTGCCCCGGGTGACGATCTTGCACTGGCGATTTGCCTGTTACCGGGGCAGAATGGCTAGGCCAGCTTGGCGACCAGGCGGCGCGCAGCCAGAGAAAGCATCAGGCGAGTGATTCCGCTGAACAGCATGCTGAGCCCCACAAGCGTGCCGATGAACCATTCGGTGCTCGATGGCCACGTCCTCCAGATCATGACGCCAAGGATCAGCGTGATGATTCCGTCGAATAGCAGCCAGCCCGAGCCCGGCATGGGGCGGAGCCGGAACGCCAAGATAAGTTCCAAGACTCCTTCGGCAAACAGGTAGATCGCGAGTGCGAGCGTGAGTGACGCCAGGCCGGCCACAGGACGAAACAACAGGAAGGCGCCAACGAAAATATAGAGAATGCCCAGCAGCAGCTCCCACAGGACTCCGCCGGTTGTGCGCGTGTGCCAGGCAAACACCAGATGGGCCGCGCCGCTGAAAACAAGCAGCCAGGCGACCAATAAATTCACCGCGATTCCGGCTGCCTGAGGTACCGCGATAGCTAGAAAACCAGCCAGGATCATCAGGACGCTGAGCCCAATGGACCACCCCAGTGACTTTTTCACGATTGTGCCTACAGATGGAGCGCTCATGACGTCTTCCTCCTTTGAGCTGGAATTTCCGATTTGGATCTTCGGCTCGCGCATCGTACGCTTCTCCTGCCCTGGACACAACGAATTTGGGCCGCTTGCGCAATTGCAAGGCTCCTCACCGATGGCGTCGATTCGCATTCGCCCTTCTTCACAGCCATTCCGTCGGGTGCGGCACCTGCGTCTACTGCCTACAATGGGCCGTACGCGAATGATATACTCCGTTCGCCCCTGATGAGCGAACGCACTTTGGAGTCCATTCTGTGCGCCACCCGCCCGCTATCTAAGGGGTGTGATGAGGGCCCTAAATCATTAACTTGAGTGAGCCGCCTGGCAGTCCATGCCTGCGCCTAGGGGCAATGCATGCTAAGGTGTCCGAGCTGTGGGTCGGAGCTGCCGTACAACCATGTACACATAGCCAAACCTTTTAAGTGCTCTGTGTGCGGTGAACGGCTGTGCGTTGGATCCCTCTACTTGCGCCTTAACTATTGGGGCAGCGTCCTGTTCTCTGTTCTTGTACCGCTGGCTTTCGGACTCCGTGGGTTTTTCCCTCGTCCTCGCGATCGTCCCGCTCTGGGTCGTTATCAGCGTGTTGGCCCCAATTCTCATAAAACGTATTGTTCCCCCAAAGATCGAACGATGCCACCGTGAGCTTACGTTGGATGGTCGCGAGAAGCCTCTTCTCTAGATATTTCTTGGCCAGTCGTGTGACGCATAGTGAGGCGCTAAGACTACTTGGTACCCCACCGTTGCGGGTCTCAAGGGTGCGGGTCTTGACTCCCTGCCTGACCCCTTGCAGATTCTGTTTCCGGTTCGGCCCTCACCGATGGCGTCGATTCGCATTAGCCCTTCTTCAGCTTTCTTTTCGAATGCCTGATTTTCTCTGAAGAAAATGCGCAATGCGCGCAATCAACGCACCTGTCTCGTGGTAAAATGAATCGTAATTTAGGTCATCGATGCGACTGCTTTCCTGATCTTGAGTTGTTGCGGCACGAAAATTCGGGGGGAGAGCTTCTCCGCGAAGACAAATATGCCCGGCCCAAGCCTTGCACTTTCGACTGTGGACTGCGAACTGACCCGGGTCTTGTTCGCTTCCCTAACCCCTTTACAAGGCGCACTTACGAAAAATACGCCCGCAACTCCTTTGGAATGCGCACTTACGAGAAGACTTGGCTCGAAGTCCTTTGGATTCTGCACTTACATAAAAATAGGGGGGGGTGGGGGGTGCAACTCGACCCCTCAGCAAAAGAATTTGATTCCCGCGGGCCGCTAAGAAAGAATAAGCGCGCGTAGGACAGGCATCCTGCCTGTCCTGTTGACCGCACACGGAATCCGGGCAAGCACGCAGGGGGAAACGCTGCCAGGTGAGCGAGCACTACATCGAATTTCGCGGCGTCTCGAAGGCCTTTGACGACCACGTCGTGCTCGACGACGTCAGCTTCTTCGTGGACCGGGGCGAAACTTGCGTCATCATGGGCCGCAGCGGCGTGGGGAAATCGGTCACGCTCAAACACATCATGGGCTTCCTCAAGCCGGACTCCGGGCGGGTAATCGTCGCCGGGGAAGACATCACCGACTGGACCGAAGACCAGCTCGCGGAGATCCGCCGGCGCGTCACCATGGTGTTCCAGGCCGGGGCGCTGTTTGATTCTCTCACCGTGGCGGGCAACGTCGCCTACCCGCTCGAAGCTCGCGCCGATATGGAGCCGGAGCAGATCGAAGCGCGCGTGCAAGAGCTGCTCGAGATGCTCGAGGCCGTCGAGTTTGCCGACAAGCTCCCCTCCGAGCTAAGCACGGGAACCAAGCGGGCGGTGGCCATTGCGCGCGCCCTGGCGCAGGACCCCGAAGCCATCCTCTACGATGAGCCCACAACGATGGTGGACCCGCTGATGGCTGCGCACACGGGCAACCTGATCCTGAAGCTGAAAGAAAAATTCCACAATACATCTGTCGTCGTCACCCACGACACCCACCTGGCGAAAAAACTGGCCGACCGCATGGTCTTTCTGCACGAGGGCCGCGTCCCATTCTTCGGGCCCTGGGCCGAGTTTGAAGCCGACTCCGAGCCCTTCATCAAGAACTTCCGCCTGCAGGACGAGCTGATCCCCGCGCTGGACGTGACCTCGTGAGTTGTGTTGCGGCTGGGTATGTTTCCCGGAACTCGCGGGAGGATCGCCGCGTCTGGGTAACTCGCCTGCGACTGTTCGCGTCGAATCCTCCGGAGGGCGGGCTCGCGTTCCTGCTCAACTCGTTCAACCTGCTGAGGAATTCATGACCAAAGAGTTCAAACCGTTCGTGCCGGCGGAATCCAGCGAGCCCGAAATGACTCTCAAGGCGGTGTTGCTGGGTGTCGTGTTGTCGGCGCTGTTCGGCGCGGCCAACGCCTACCTGGCGATGAAGGCGGGGCAGACCATTGCAGCGACCATCCCCGCGGCAGTGATCGCCATCGCGGCCTTCCGCCTGCCGTTTTTCCGCGGCGGCGTGCTCGAGCAGAACATCACGCGCACGGCGGCCTCGGTGGGCGAGGCGCTGGTGGCCGGCGCAGCCTTCACCATCCCCGCTTTCCTGCTGGTGCAGATCGGCGGCCGGGCCATCTGGCCGGATTTCACCGGCCACTTCTGGGAATCGGTGGTGATGCTGCTGGCGGGCGGGCTGCTGGGCATTTTCTTCATCATTGTGCTGCGCCGCCCGCTGTGCGTCGAATCGGATCTGCCGTTCCCGGAAGCCACTGCCTGCGCCGAAATCGTCAAGGCCGGCCAGCACGGCTCGACCGAGGCGCCGCGGTTCGTTTTCAGCGCCATGGGGTTGGGCGCTGTGCTGCAGTTCTTCACCAACAGCCGCGGCTTGCAGATTTTTCGCGACTCGGCGGGCGGTTTTCTCGCCTTCCCCCGCGCTGTCATCAGCCACTTTGACTTCGACAAGAAGCCCATCGGGGAAGTGGCCACCACCGGCGCGATGCCCTACGCGACCCCGTCTGCTTCGCCGGCCCTGATGGGCATCGGCTACATCATCGGCCCGCGGCTCTCGGCCATCAATTTCTCCGGCACCGTGTTTGCCTGGTGGGTGCTGATCCCGCTGGTGCTGTTCATTGACCCCGACCTGCCGCGGCGGCTGGCCACTGCGGGCGCGCCGGCATCGTGGGACGTGCTCAGCTACACCGTCTGGTACAACGTGGTCCGGCCGATTGCCGTCGGCGCGATGCTGGTCTCCGCCGTCTATACGCTCTACACCATGCGGGAATCGCTGCTGGCCTCGGTCCGCGGCGCGATGGCCAGCCGCGGCCATGGCGCTGCTGCGGCGCTCAGCAGCCGGCTCGACCGCGACATCCCGCTGCGCTGGATTGTCATCTCCATCGCCGCGCTGGTGGTCCCCATCGGCCTGATCTACTACCGCTTCACCGGCCGTGTCGGCGCCGCCGTGCTGGCCGCGGTGGTCATGACTGTCACTGGCTTTGTGCTCTCCGCTGTCGGCGGATATTTGGTGGGGCTCATCGGCAGCAGCAACCAGCCCACCTCCGGCCTGACGCTTTCGGCCCTGGTGGTGGCGGCGCTGCTGATGGTCGGAGTCGGCGTGCGGGGTTTCGCCGGCGTCGCGGCGGTGCTGGGCGTGGCCTCGGTGGTTTGCATCGCCTGCTCGGTCTCCGGTAGCCTGATTCAGGATTTGAAGGCGGGCTATCTGCTGGGCGGCACGCCGTGGAAGATGGAAGTCGCCGAGATCATCAGTGTGACGGTGCTGGCGTTTTTCCTGATGTTTCCCATTAAGGCTCTGCACACGACCTACGGGATCGGCAGCCGCAGCCTGCCCGCGCCGCAGGCCGGATTGATGGCGGTGCTGGCCAAGGGCATTGTCGGCGGCGAGATGGCCTGGGGGCTGGTGTTGATGGGCTGCCTGTTCGGCCTGGTGCTGATCATGATTGATGCCCCAGCGCCGATGCTGATCGCCGTGGGGATGTACCTGCCGTTTGAGACCACTTCGGCGATTTTCGTCGGCGGCGCGCTGAAGTGGCTGGCCGACCGCATCGCGGGGCGAAGAAAACTTTCGCCCGCCGGCAAGGATCTGTTCGAGCAGCGCGGCACGCTGCTGGCCTCAGGGTTCATTGCCGGCGAGGCCATTTTGGCGATTATTCTCTCGGCCGCGTTCATCCTCGCGGAAAAGTTCAACTTTCCGGATTTTTCCGTCACTCGCCTGCTGACGCACAAGGACGAATTGTCTTTTTACGGGCAGTGGGGCGGTTGGCTCTCGCTGGTGGTGTTTGCCGTGGTGGCTTACGCGCTGGTGCGCGGGCCGTTCCGCAAGGGCCTGCCGGATTGATAGCCGGCTTCAGGCATCAGTAGATCGGCCAGCAGCCGGGAGTGACCAGTTCGACCAGGTGCTGCTCCGGGTCGCGGAAATAGAGGCTCCAGCCGCCGCGCGGCCAGCTAACCTTGCTTTCGATGGCGATGCCTTTCGCGGCCAGGTGCTTTTCCCACGCCGGCAATTCCGCGGCGGCGATGGAAAACGCCAGGTGCAGGTGGCCGCGGCCGTCGTGCGGCGGGATGATGCCACCCGGCAAAGCGATGGGTTCGAGCGTCCCGCCGCGTTTGAACAGAATCAGCACGTGCCGGTCGGCAATGCTCAAGGCGCAGAAGCGGGCGTCGCTTTCGAGCCTGCGGAATCCCAGCAAGTCTTCGTAAAAACGCGCGCCGCGCTCGAGGTCGTCAAAATAGAGGCAGGTTTCCAACACGCCCGTCACCGCAGGCATGGACACTCTCCTCTTCCACTCTGCGCCAATCTGAATATCGCTGCGTTAGGCCGCTTATCAGAATCCTTCTTCAACCAGCTTTTCGATTGTTAGCCTGGACGCGCCGGCTGCCTTCCGCGATTCCATCAGCCGCTCGGCGTACTTCGCCAGGATGTCGCATTCCACGTTGACGGGATCGCCCACCGTCATGCCCTGCAGATTCGTGTGCGCGTATGTATAAGGGATAATGGCCATCTCCGCGACGCCGTCCTTCCAGGCGGCCACCGTCAGACTGATCCCGTCAACGGCGATCGAGCCCTTCATTGCCACGTAGCGGCCAAGCCCTTCCGGCACGCGCACCGAAAGCCACCAGTTTTGTCCCTGCGGCGCCAGGCGCGTGACGTGCCCGACGCCATCCACGTGGCCCTGCACGAAATGCCCGCCGATTTCTTTCCCGGCGGTGAGCGGCCGCTCGAGGTTGACGCTCGCGCCCCCCTTCAGCTCGCCGAACGAGGTGCGCTCGAGGGTTTCGCCCGATAGCTCCGCGGCAAATATCTCGTCTCGGGCCTCAATGACGGTGAGGCAGCAACCGTTCACCGCGATACTCTGACCAGCCGCAAGTGACCGGGCCACTTCGGGCGCGCGAACCACCAGCCGGCCGCCCTCGGGCCGGCGCTCAAGCGATTCCAGCGCGCCGAGGTGCTCAACGATTCCGGTAAACATCGCGCAGATATCCCTCCACGGCAAAGTCGCTGCCAAAGCGATGCAGGGAGATGTTCCGCAGCGTGGGAGCCCTTTTCCAGGGGCGGCCTCGAGCCACTGGCAGGTGGTCCGCGCCCGCGATCTTCGGCGCATAGAACAGAAACACTTTGTCCACCAGGCCGGCTTCGAGCGCGGCCCAATTCAGTCGCGGGCCGGCCTCCAGCATCACGCTCAGGATCTCGCGACGCCCGAGATCTTCGATCACCGCGCCGAGGTCGGGCCGGTTCGCGCGGCTGCGCACGCGCACAACCTCAACGCCGGCCCGTCGCAGGGCGCGGGCGTGGGACGATTCCGGCGACTGCGTCGTGAACACCAGCACGTTGCGGTCACGAGACCGCACGAGTTTCGATCTCGGGGGCAGGCGCAGCCGGGAATCCACCACCACGCGCAGGAGCCTCCGCCGCCGCGGGTGGCCGGTCCGGTCGGTCAGCAGCGGGTCGTCGCTGAGTACTGTGCCAATCCCGGTCAGAACTGCGTCGGAGCGGTGGCGCATGCGCTGGACTTCGGCGCGAGAATCAACCGAAGTGATCCAGCGCTCCTGCGGCCTGCCGGGCAGGTGGGGCAAGGCGACATGGCCGTCGAGGGTCAGCGCCGATTTCAACGTGACCAGCGGGCGGCCCGTGGTGATCCACCGGCAAAACGCTTCGTTCAGCCGCCGTGCTTCGACCTGACGCACACCGATTTTGACCCTCACCCCTGCGGCGCGAAGCCGCTTGATGCCGCGCCCCGCAACGGCGGGGTTGGGGTCGGCTGCAGCCACCACGACTTGCCTGATACCTGCGGCCAGGATGGCGTCGGTACACGGTCCCGTGCGGCCTGTGTGGCAGCATGGCTCGAGATTGACGTAGAGCGTGGCGCCGCGCGCGGCCGGCCCCGCGGCATCGAGCGCCAGGACTTCGGCGTGGCGCAGCCCTTCGTAGGTATGGAACGCTCCGCCGACGGCCCGGCCGTTCTTCACGACGACAGCGCCAACCATCGGGTTCGGGCTCGCCTGCGCTTCGCCCGTCCGGGCCAGATCCAGGGCGCGGTCCATCCAATGCTCGTCGCGCACGCACTGGACTATTTGCATGGGGAACTCAGTCGAACAGCGAGTTCACAAACGTCGGCGCATCGAACGGCACCAGGTCGTCCACCTTTTCCCCGGTGCCGACGTAGCGGATGGGCAATCCGAGTTCGCGCACGATGGCGACCACGATGCCGCCCTTGGCCGTGCCGTCGAGCTTGGTCAGCACGATGCCCGTGACGCCCACCTGCGCGGTGAATTCGCGCGCTTGCGCAAGCCCGTTCTGCCCGGTGGTGGCGTCCATTACCAGCAGGATGTCGTGCGGCGCCCCCGGCACGAGTTTCGCGGCGGTGCGCTTCATCTTCTCGAGCTCGGCCATCAGGTTCGACTTGGTGTGCAGCCGCCCGGCGGTGTCCACGATGACTGCGTCGGTCGAACGGGCGCGCGCCGCGGCCAGCGCGTCGTACACCACTGCGGCGGGGTCCGCGCCGGGCTTCTGCTTGACCAACTCCGCCCCGACGCGGCTGGCCCAGATGTCCAGTTGCTCGGTCGCTGCCGCCCGAAAGGTGTCCGCGGCGCAGAGCAGCACGCTGCGTCCTTCTTCCCGCAGGCGGTGGGCGAGCTTGCCGATGGTGGTGGTCTTGCCGGTGCCGTTGACGCCCACCACGAAGATGACGTGCGGCGACGCGTCGCCGGCGCCATTGGGCGATGCCGGCGATTTCTCCAGGATCCCGAGGAGCTGCGACTTCAATTCCGCCTTGAGCTGCGCCGCATCAGTCAGCGCGTTGCGCTCCACCTTGTCGCGCACCGCCTGCAGAATCTCACGGGTGGTGCGCACGCCCAGGTCGGCTGCCAGCAGCGCATTTTCCAGCTCCGCCAGTAACTGCGGGTCGATACGCCGCTCGCCCGCCAGCAACTCCTCGACCCGTGTGGCCAATTGCGAGCGCGTCTTGGCGACGGAGTCCTTCAGCCGCTCGAGCAGCGTGGGCTCTGGCTTTCCGAACAGGGTGATCATCGAATGGGTTCGGTTCGATTCGTCAAGCACGCAATTCTAGCAGAACGGTCCGGGGAGCGCCGGAAACGTCGAAGAGTTGAAGAGGCAGAGCAATTTCAGGCTTCGACCAGGGCGGCGCTTGGGCGCAGCGTGCCGTCCAGGATGGCCGCTTCGAGGGCATCCACGATGGCCGGGTCGAACTTGGTGCCGGTGAGCTGCCGGATTCGGGTCAGCGCGAAGTCCATCTCCATGGCCGATTGGTAAGGCCGGTTGGTGGTGATGGCATCGAGCGTGTCGGCCACAGCGATGATCCGCGCCATCATCGGGATCTGGGCGCCCTGCAGTCCGTAGGGATAGCCGCCGCCGTCCACGTGCTCGTGATGGAGCTCGATGCCGGGCAGCATCTCCTTGAGCTGGGCGACCGGACGCATGATGTTGGCGCCCTTGGAAGGGTGCTGCTTCATCAGCTCAAATTCTTCCGGGGTAAGCGAGCCGGGCTTCTTCAGGACGCGGTCGTCCACGCCGATCTTGCCGACGTCGTGCAGCAGCGCGGCGATGCGTAGCCGGTCGAGCTCTTCGGCCGTAAGCCCCAATTGCCGGCCGATAGTCAGCGAGTACTTGGCCACGCGCCCGGAATGGCCGCGGGTGTAAGGATCCTTTTCGTCAATGGCGGCGGCGAGCATGCGGATCGAGCCGAGGAACAGCTCGCGGTTTTCTTCCGCGGCCTGTTTGAGCCGCTCGATGTACTGCTCGATGTCGCCGGCCATCATGTTGAAGGTTTCGGCGAGCTCGCTGATCTCAGCGGCGCCGCGCACCGGCGTCCGTTCGTGGAATTCACCGCGGCTGATAGCGCGGGTGGATTCGGCCAGGGCGCGGATGGGCGTGCTGATGCCAACCGCGAACAGGTAGCCGAGCGCCAGCGCGGCAAACGTCAACACGAACACGAATTCCAGCGCCTGGGTGTTGAGCTCCTTCACCCCGGCGTCCTCGCGCGCCTTCTCCAGGCTCCGCTGCGCGATCACAGCCCAGTTGATTTCGGGAAAGGTGCTGTAAGTGCCGATCATCTCCACCGGGCGGCCGCTCTCCTGCATGGTGAACCGCATCGTCTCGGTGGCGCGGAGCTCTCGAGGGAGATCCTTGACCTGTGCTACGACGCGGAAGGAGGAGCTCACGTCGGCGCCGGGCACGAAGTTGTGCGTGTCCGGATGCGCGACAATGTGCCCGCCGCGGTCCACCACGTACACCACCCGCCCGCGCACGCTGGTCTCGCGCAGCCGCCGCAGCACCCAGTCGAGCGAGACCACCGCCGCCAGCATCCCGGTGTACCGGTTGCCCACTTCGAGCGGCACCGCCATAACAAATGCCGGGCGATTCTCCGGGCCCAGCGCCAGCGGGTCGCTCCGGAATTTCAGCGATTGCAGCGTGGTGGTGAAGGCGCGCTGCAGCGCCCGGCTCACGAACGGGTCCTGATCGGGGTGGAAATCGCCGGCGCCGGTGCCCTTGGCCTTCTTGCCCACCGCGGTCAGGTAGAGGATGTTGGGGTTGCTGGCGACGAAGTTCTCCAGCAGCCGGGTCACCTGCGGGGCGCGCACCGGATCGTCTACGTCCTCGATCAATCCAGTCAGCGCTAGAATCTGCCGCTGGCTGATCAGTTGCTGGTGGAGATTCGATTCAAAGAGCTGGACCTCTTCGGCCAGCGAACGGGTGACTTCGGTCTGCTGGAGGCGTTCGGTGTCCGCCAGCTTCTGCTGGCTGAGCTTCAGCACCTGCCGGTGGTACAGCCCGATGGGCAACAGGCCGACAAGCAACAGGGCGCCCAGCACCATCCAGAGGATGCGCGGGCGACGCAGGAAAGCCGGCTTGAATCGTTCGATCCACACGGCCGGGGCAACCACTCAATTCTATGGGAGCCGTGCGCCAGCCCATAGGCGCGAGTGGACGCCGGTTAGCCGACTTGCTACGGGTGGCCTGGCACCGCACGCGTTGACTTGCCCTGAGGCGCAGCTTAAGATGGCGGCCCGTGCGCGGGCTGCTTTCCCGATGATTGGCCAAACGATTTCTCACTACCGCATCTTGGAGAAGTTGGGCGGCGGCATGGGCGTGGTGTACAGGGCCGAAGACACCCGTCTGGGGCGCAGCGTGGCCCTGAAGTTCCTGCCTGAGGATTTGGCCAAGGACCGGCAGGCGCTCGAACGGTTCCAGCGCGAAGCGCGTGCTGCCTCGGCCTTGAATCACCCGCACATCTGCACGATCTACGACATTGATGAGCAGCAGGGGCGGCCCTTCATCGCCATGGAGTATCTGGAGGGCTATACGCTGAAGCATTCGATCAGCGGCAAGGCCCTGGAGACGGAGCAAGTGCTGGAGTTGGCGATCGAGATTGCCGATGCCCTGGACGCGGCGCACGCGAAGGGGATCGTCCACCGGGACATCAAGCCGGCGAACATTTTCGTGACGCAGCGGGGCCAGGCCAAGATTCTGGATTTTGGGCTGGCCAAGCTGGCGCCGCAGAGGAAGCGGGTAGGGGAGACGGTAGGGGTTTCGGCCACAGTGGGCACCACCGCCGCCGAGCATCTGACCAGCCCGGGGACGGCTTTGGGCACTGTCGCCTACATGTCGCCGGAGCAGGCCCGTGGGGAAGACGTGGATGCGCGCACCGATCTGTTTTCGTTTGGCGTGGTGCTGTACGAGATGGCCACCGGGAGGCAGGCGTTTACCGGCAACACGTCGGCGGTGATATTCGACGCGATTCTGAACCGGGCGCCGACTCCCCCGGTGCGGTTGAACCCGAAGATGCCGGCGGAGCTGGAGCAGATCATCAACAAGGCGCTGGAGAAGAACCCGCAGGGGCGCTACCAGACCGCGGCCAGCCTGCGGGCGGACCTGCAGCGGTTGAAGCAGGACTCAGATTCGGGCCGGGCGGCGGCGCAGGCGGGTTCGGCGGAGAAATCGGTGGCGGTGCTGTATTTCGAGAACTTGAGCGGGGCCAAGGAAGACGAATACTTCCGCGACGGCATGACCGAGGACATCATCACCGAGCTGTCGAAGATCGGCCAGCTCCGCGTCTTCCCTCGCGCCGAGATCCTGGTCTACCGCGACAAGCCGGTCACCGCGCCGCAGGTCGGCCAGGAGCTGAGCGCCGCCTATGTGCTGGGTGGCAGCCTGCGCCGCGCTGGCGACCGCCTGCGCATTACCGCTCAATTGGTGGAGACGCGCACGCGCCATTCGGTCTGGGCGGAGCGCTACGACCGCAAGATGGAAGATGTCTTCGCCATCCAGGACGAGATTGCGCAGAGCATCGCTAAGGCTTTGAAAGTGATGCTCACCGAGAAAGAAAAGCGCGCTATCGAGAAGGCGCCCACCGCCGACGTCCAGGCATACGACTACTACCTGCGCGGCCGGCAATTCTTCCACGGGCAGCGGCGCAAGGGGTTCGAGTTTGCCCGCCAGATGTTCGCCCGCGCCATTGTCATCGACCCGGGATATGCCCGCGCCTACGCTGGAGTGGCCGACTGCTGCTCTTTTCTCTACATGTACTGGGACACGACCGAAGACAACTTGAAGGAGGCGGACACGGCCAGCCGCAAGGCCATCGAGCTCGACCCGGAATCTGCCGAAGCCCACGCCTCACGCGGACTCGCGGTCTACCTGCATAAAAAATATGACGAGGCAGAAAAAGAGTTCGAGACCGCCATCCGCCTGGATCCCAAACTTTTTGAGGCCTATTACTTCTTCGCGCGCGCCCGCTTCCAGCAGGGCCGGCTGGCCGAGGCTGCGCAGTTGTTTGAGCGGGCCTCTGGCGTGAAGCCGGAGGACTACCAGGCGCCCGTTCTGCTGGGCATGGTCTATACCGGGCTAAGCCGGATCCCCGACGCCCAGCAGGCTTACCGCCGCGGCGCGCAGATGGCCGAAAAGCATCTGGAACTGCACCCGGACGACGCGCGCGCTCTCTACTTGGGAGCGACCGCCTGGTGCCAGTTGGGCGAGCGCGAGCGCAGCCGGGAGTGGGCCAGGCGGGCGCTGGCAATGGACCCGGAAGAGCCTTCGGTGCTCTACAACGTCGCCTGTGTCTATGCACTTCTGGGAAAGGCGGAGGAGTGCATTGATTGCCTGGAAAAAGTGATGGAACGTGGGCATTGGTATCGCGGCTGGGCGGAGAAAGACTCCGACCTGAACTCCGTGCGCGACCATCCCCGCTTCCAGGCTCTTCTAAAAGGGTCGTAGAGAAACCCACCGAAATGTCCCGGTTCTTTGGGCCAGCTCGACCATAACCACGCATCCCCGCCAAGACAACAGATCTGATCCGACGGGACGCGAAAGCGGGTCTGCAGCCGAACGGCTTATTCCTGCTTGAGGCGGCGCTCCATCAGCTCGCGGATGGCGTCGCGCGGTGCGCGACCCTGATACAGCACCGCGTGCATCTGCTCGGTGATGGGCATCTCGACACGCATTTTCCTCGCCAGCTCGATTGCGGCGGCGGTGGTGCCAACGCCCTCAGCGACCATGCGCATCGAGCCGAGGATTTCGCTGAGCGAGCGGCCCTTGCCTAGCTCGACCCCGACTGTGCGGTTGCGGCTGAGCGCCCCGGTGCAGGTCAGCACCAGGTCGCCCATTCCGGCCAGGCCGGCCAAAGTGTCGCGGCGACCGCCCAGCGCGCAGGCCAAGCGCGTCATCTCCGCAAGGCCGCGGGTGATCAGGGCGGCAACGGTGTTCGAGCCGAATCCCAGCCCGGCGCAGGCTCCCGCAGCGATGGCGACGACGTTTTTCACGGCGCCGCCTAGCTCGACGCCCGTGACATCGTCGTTGGTGTAGAGCCGAAACGTCAGTCCGGAAAACTCCTCCTGCACGCCGGCGGCGACTTCGCGGTCTGCCGAGGCGATCACCACGGCAGTGGGATCGCCACGGGCCACCTCCTTGGCAAAGCTGGGTCCGGAGAGCGCCGCAACCCGCGGGGTAAACTTCAGCGAAACTACTTGCGATATGACTTCCGTCATGCGCTCGAGCGTTTTGTTCTCCAGGCCCTTGGTGGCGCTCACGAAAATCATGCGCGGATCGAGTTGCGGCAGCATGCGGGTGTACAGGCCGCGGGCGTGCGCCGATGGCATCACGCCTACCACGATGTCGGCCTCGCGGAGCGCCTCGCCCAAGTCGGCGGTGACGTCCGCTTCGGCCGGCAACTCGAACCCCGGGAGATACACCCCGTTGACGCGGCGGGCGCGCAGCGATTCGCACACGGCGGGGTCGTGGACCCACACCGAGATACGGTGCGGCTGCCGGCTGCGCGTGAGCACAATGGCCAGCGCCGTGCCCCAGCTTCCTCCCCCGATGATGGCGATCTTTTTCATGTTCTATCTGTCTTGACTGCTGAGAGGTGAAAGCGCGGTGAACTCCTGAGCCGCGCTAGGCGATCACCGACACCATCTCCAGGGCGTGCCCGGCCAGGGCGCGCTCTCCGATGAGTGTGATGCGCCGGGCCGCCTCGCTCCGGGTCATCCCCTTGCAGAACAGCCTCCAGGCCGCATCCTGATCGATCACCACTTCGGCCCCGGGCTGCTCTGCTCTTCCGATGTAGAGTATCCACTTGCCGTGCTCGCGCACCACGGACCACCGGCCGCCCGCATCGCCGGTGATGGTCAGCGTCACCACTGTTCCTGCGTCGGCCGCGACATTCCTGTAGGTGTGGGGAAGGGCGCGGACAAGAGTATCCAGTACCGGCGCGAGGAAGCGCGGCTCGACCAGGCCGGGCCGTTTGACCGCATCCCGGATCTGTTGCTGATGGTGCCAGCGCTCCGTGTACTCCCTGGCCAGATCAAGCCACACAGGAGCCGGCCCGGGCCCGGCCCAATCTACGGGGCCTCCCAGCGCCGTGGGGTCGAGGGAGCGGAAGTATTCGCAGACCTGCGCCCCGGTAAAACGCAACAGATCGCAGAGCAGGCGCGGGCTGATCCGGCGCGCCGCCTTCACCCAGGTGTCGTTCAACTCATTGATCAGGGCGACCAGCTCCGTCCAACTCCCGGCCGGTTCGCCGGAAGACTGCTCGGCGTCCCGCTTGCGGGAGAGCAGGCTGATATCGCCGCCCAGCAAATGCACAGCGATGTCCTTCACCGACCACCGGGAACATACTGTGGAACGCGCCCAATCCTCCGGCGAAAGTTCGGCGAGCAGCGCCACCAGCGCGTCCAGGGTCTCTGGAAATAGATCGATGACGACGATGGGTTCGGGTTCTTTCATGGAAGCCGGTTCAGTCTCTGCGTACTCAGCGATCGCGGCAGTGAGGCGCGACGCAGATCGCTCTCTGCACTAACGGCGAAACGTGAATCGAGGTTCGGTCCCCGCGATGAGCCGCTCGATGTTGGGCCGGTGCCTCACTACGATCAGCACCGCCGCCAGCGTTGCGCCCACCGAGATGACATGCGGCGGCGCGTGTCCCGGCGCATAGAGCAGATAAATCAGCAGCGGCAGGGATGCCGTCGCCACCACCGAGCCCAGCGAAACATATCGCCAGAACAAGAGCACAATGAGCCAGATCACCAGCGCCGCCAGCACCGCCGTCCAGCAGAAGGGCAGGAAGACACCGGCGCCGGTGGCCACGCCGCGGCCGCCGCGGAAGCCCAGCCACACAGGAAACAGATGGCCCAAGATCGCGGCCACCGCCGCCGCAACCATCGCGGTGGCGTCTTCGCCAGTGACCCGCGCCGCCAGCCAGACCGCCAGATAACCCTTTCCGGCGTCCAGCAGAAGAGTCATCAGGCCGGCCGCCGGCCCCGCGACGCGCGTGACGTTGGCCGCGCCGATGTTCCCGCTGCCGGTCCAGCGGATGTCCCCGATGCCTCTTAGTCTAGAGAGGAGGAAACCGAAGGGAATTGAGCCCAGCAGGTAGGCAACCAGAGGTATCCACAAGTGCGCTTGAAGCGCGGCGAGGTTCATCGCGCACTCCCCGCAAGGGAGACAAACGAAAACGTGGCCAGGCGAGTGTACTCGGCCCCGCCGGGCTTCAGCCGGCTTTGGTAGAGATACAGCTCGCCGGTTCGCGTCGCGCCCAACTCGAGCGGCCCGGAATTCCGCACCTCTTCGCGGAGGCGGCCGAGTCCATCTGGGGAATTGAACCGCGCGAGCGTGAGATGTGGCCTGAAAGGCCTTTGCTCCCGCTCGATGCCAAGTGGTTCAAGGCGTTGCTCGATTTCTGCGGCGAGTTCGCCCAGATTCGGTGTCGCCTCGATGCCCACCCAGAAGACCCGCGGATGACGGTCGTTCGGAAAAAAGCCGGTGCCGCGGAAGCTCATTTCCACCGGGGCAGCCGAGCGGAGGTGCACAAGCTCGGATTTGATCCGCTCGACCTGTTCGGGCGCAGCTTCGCCGATGAATTTCAGCGTCACGTGCAGTCCTTCGACCCGTGTCCAGCGAGCTTGCGGGCAGGCGCGTTTGAGCCGTGCGCTCAAATCTGAGAGCTTCCCGCGAACCTCATCCGGGATATCGAGGGCCACGAATATGCGCAAGGGGCTTCCTTTCTCCTTGAGCCCTCAATCTTGCACCTTTTACCTTTTACCTTTTACCTTTTACCTTTTACCTTTTACCTTTTACCTTTTGCCTTCTGCCCTTCGCCCTGCTGCGCGTATAGAAAATACCGCCGCACCATGTCCAGGGCGGCCTGGGAGGCCTGCCAGCGGATGCGTTCGCGGTCGCCGGGGAAGTGCAGGCTGTGCCCCTTGGCGCCGGAGGCCTCGGCGAGCGCGATATGCACTGTTCCCACGGGCTTCTCGGCCGAGCCGCCGCCCGGGCCAGCCACACCAGTCACGCCCAGGCCGAAGGTACTTCCCGATCGCCGGCGGATACCTTCGGCCAGCGCGACGGCAACTTCCGTGCTCACGGCGCCTTTGGCCTGGATCAACTCGCCAGGCACGTCCACCCACGCTGATTTCAAGTCGTTGCTGTAGCAGACCACCCCACCCAGGAAGTACGACGAACTGCCGGGGATGCTCGTCAGCCGCTCGGCCAGCAGACCGCCGGTGCAGCTTTCGGCCACGGCGATGGTCGTATGGTTGCGATTCAGATCGCGGGCCACCACTTCTTCGAGCGTTTCGCCCGCGGTGGTGAAGATGTTTTCCCCCAACGCGAGAACAATTCGCTCGACCATCTCGTCGAGCAGCTTTTCAGCCGCGGCGGCGTCGGCGGACCATGTGCGCAGATGGAGCTGGATCTCGCCGGGCGAGGCCAGAAGCGTGGTGTGAGCCTCGGTGTAGCGCGTATAGATCGGGGCGATGTGCTGCTCGACGTCGGATTCGGTCATCCCGGTGACACGCAGCTCGCGCTTGACCAGGCGTACGCCAGACGATCGCGTTGCCAGCCTCGGCTCCACTTGCTCGGTGAACATCCGCTGCAGCTCCCGCGGCGGGCCGGGCAGCAAGATGAGGATGTGTCCATCGGTCTCGAGCCATAAGCCGGGCGCGGTCCCTCGTGCATTTTCCAGCACCGTCGCGCCCTCGGGCACCATCGCCTGCCGGGTATTCACTTCCGGCATCTGCCGGCCGAGGCGGCGGAAGCGCGCTTGGATTCCTCGAAGGATGGCGTCGCTGCGCACGAGCTTGCGGCCGAGCAGCTCGGCCACCGTTTCGCGGGTCAGGTCGTCTTCGGTGGGGCCGAGGCCGCCGATGGAGACCACCAGCTCGACGCGCCCCAGTGCCTCGCGGAAGGCGTCGCGGATCTGGCTGCGCTGGTCGCCGACCACCAGCTTGCGCACCACCTCGATGCCCAGGCGATTGAGCTGCTCGGTCAGGAACAGCGAATTGGTGTCCAGTCGGTCTGGGGTGAGGAGTTCCGAGCCGACCGCAATGATCTCTGCTTTCATAGATACTGTCAGCGGGGAAGATGCAGGCCCTCGACGTCCCAGTCGAGACTGTAAAGCGCGTCGGTGGTGGCCAGCACGGCGCGGCGCGTCGGCAGCAGCGCCAGCCCCACCAGGCCGTTGCCGCTGAGCACCAGCTCCGGGCGGGCGTCCGGCGACAGCCGCACAATCCCCCGGCACCCGCCGTGCGAGGCCGCCACATAGAGGTTGCCCGCCCGGTCGAATGCCAGACCCTGCGGGCGCCCCAGTCCGCGATAGAAGATGGTGACTTCGCCGCCCTGCGTGACGCGGTAGACGCGGTCGAAGCTGGACGTGGTCGGGCCGGTGACGAACAGATCGCCCCCGGGTCCGAAGGCCAGGTGGTAGGCCGCGATCGAGGCCTCGAGCGTCGCAAACACAAAAATCTCGCGATCGGGGCTGATCTTGAAAACGGTGCCGCTGCGGTCGCCCACGTAAAGGTTGTCGGCGCGGTCGAACGCCAGCCCGGTGGCGATCCCCATGCCCTCCACCCAGCGCTGCGCTCTGCCATCCGGCGTGACGCGAAAAATGCTGCCGTCGTTGCGGCTGGAGACGAACAATACCCCGGTGCGGTCGAGTGCAAGGCCGGTCGGATTCATCAGCTCGGTGACGAAGGGTTTTACGGTGTAGTTGGCGGTAATCTTATAGAGTGAAACCGGCACCTTCTTGCCGCGCTGCCCGCTGAAAGTGACGTAGATGTTCCCATCGGCGTCCACCGCAGGGTTTGCGACCGGATGCAGGTTGTCGGCGATTTGCAGGCCGATCGCGAGTGGATAGGACTGGCTCTCGCCGCGGGCGGTGGCGACACGCACCGTTCCGCCGGCGGCGCCCTCCGGCACACGGGCGATCAGGAAATCCTCGGCCGAGACCAGCAGGCTGCCCTCGGAGTCGCCGAAGTGCACTCGCGGGCGCGCATTGTTCCGCGACTCGAACCCGCTGCCGTGGATAGCGACGTCGCCGCCGGAAATCGCTGCGCCCGGTGACACTCGCTCAATCCGGGGTGTCGCGCTGCTTTCCAAACTGCTCCTATCCTTTCCGAGGTCTTCCCTGTGTCGGAGAAGACTCTGGTGCAGCGGTCATTTTGTATCCGCCGTTTGGGGCCAGCTCCCCGCGGCCACTCGAAGTGCGGTGGGCGAAGCATCCCAACGTTGAGATATTCGGGTCACCCTGGCGAACCTCAGCGTGACAGCGCGGCTCGACCAGCCGCTTCACAGGCTATCTGGGGTTGCTACAACCCCAGCGCCCTCGCCAGCCAGAGCCCCAGCGCTGCGTAGATGGCCGCGACCCAGTCGTCGGCCATTATGCCCCAGCCGCCGGGCAAGTGCTCGGCCTGCCGCACCGGAAACGGCTTCCAGATGTCGAAGACGCGAAAAAGTATAAAACCCAGCAGCAAATATTTCCAGTTGAGCAGCCTTGTCAAGAAGAGCCAACCAAATCCAACAAAGTCAGGATTGCGTAGCTCGTAAGTCGGATAAATACCCGCACCGAGGCCAACGACCAAGGTGATGCCCATTCCCGAGATTTCATCGACCACCACTTCGTGCGGATCAATGCTTCCAAGAAATTTCGCTGCCCTTTCCGAAGCCCACACACCGAGAACGGCAACTAGCACGGTGGCAAGAATCTCGAAATAAAGAACTGCATCTCCATTGATCTGCTGAAGGGTGGGCAGCCATCGCCACAAGGGCGAGAAAATCAACCCGAAGGAATTCAAGAAAGGAGCGGCCAACCCCAATACCAACGCGAGTCCGCCTAGCGAGCCCCAGGTTCCGGGGGCCAGCGGCAGGTAGCCCAGGCCGAAGCCCGTGGCCAAATAGACCGCCACGCGAGGTTTCTTCTCGGCGAGCGGTGAAGCTCGGTCAGTTGTCGCGCTCATCCCGATCCGACTTATCCGGAGTGGATTCGTCCGCCACCGGTTCGGAGATGACGTAGCGTTCGCTGGCCCAGTTGCCCAGGTCGAGCAGGCGGCAGCGCTCACTGCAAAAAGGAAAGTCGGGATGCGTTGCGGAATCGGTGGACTGCTTGCAGATGGGGCACTGCCAGTTCATCGCTCTTAGCGTATCACGCATGGCGCCGGCCTTTGGTCGGCGATATCAAACAGAGCGGGCGGGATGCCGGTGCTACAGGATGCGTAGAGGCGCGCCCGTCGCCACTTGGCGCAATGGATTCGGCGCTGGGCGCGGCTGCTTCTCTGTCCCTTTGAAAGCCAGCGCGGCGCAGGGCAAAGCCTCCAGGAGCTCAACGATGCGACCCACCAGGTCGTAGGCGTAGGCTTCGGTAATCTCCACGCTGACAATGTCGCCCGCCTGCGGGCTCTGCCCGTCCGCGGACGCCTCGACGTCGGTGATGTAGAGCTTGCCGTCGATTTCCGGCGCCATGCCCTCGAGCCGCGCCTCCCAGACAAGCTCGCTCTCTTTCGAAGGCCCCTCCAGCAGGGCGGGGTAGCGCTTACCGACGCGGGCCCTCAGCTTGCGCCGGGAGATTCTTTGCTGGATGGCCATCAGGCGGTTGCGGCGCGCCGCAATCGTTTCTTCGTCCACTTTGTTCTCGAGTGCGTAGCTCTTCGCCTTATCCACATCGGAGTAGCCGAAGACCCCCATCCAGTCGAACTCCGCGGCGCGCACGAAGTCGCAGAGCTCCTCGAAGTCGGCCTGAGTCTCGCCTGGAAAACCGACGATGAACGATGTCCGCAGCATCACGCCCGGGATCGTGCCCCGGATGCGCTCAAGCAGCTTCAGGAAAGCTTCGCCGCTCGAGCCGCGCTTCATCCGTGCGAGCATGTCGCGGCTCGCGTGCTGCAGCGGCATGTCCATGTACTTGGCGAGCTTCGGATACTCCGCAATCGTTTCCAGCAGGCGCGGTGTGACGCGGTTCGGGTAGCAGTAGAGGAAGCGCACCCAGCACAGATCAGGGAGCTGCGCCAGCCGCTCGAGCAGCACCGGCAGGCCGTCGCGCAGGCCGAGGTCTTCGCCGTAGGAGGTAGTGTCCTGCCCGATCAGGGTGACCTCGCGCACGCCGGCGCGGCCGAGGTTTTCGGCTTCGCGCACCACCGACTCAAACCGCCGGCTGCGGAATCGCCCGCGCAACTGCGGGATGATGCAGAACGCGCAAGGATGGTCGCAGCCTTCGGCAATCTTGATGTACGCCGCGTGCCGCGGCGTGGCCAGCAGGCGCGGCGTCATGTCGTGGTAGAGATACGCAGGCGGCGGGGCCGGTTCTCGAGCGGCTCCGTGGCGGGGAGGACCTTCGATGGTGGCAAGGATCTGTTCCACCTCGCCGGTGCCCACCACCGCATCCACTTCGGGGATCTGCTCGAGGATTTGCTCGCGGTAGCGTTCCGCCAGGCAGCCGGCGACGATCAGCTTCCGCGCTGCGCCGAACTTTTTATACTCGGCCATCTCCAGGATGGTTTCGACCGATTCGCGCTCGGCCGGGGCGATGAAGCTGCAGGTATTGACGACGAGCACCTCGGCCTCGTCCGCCCGTGGGGTGAGCTCGTAGCCGCTGCCGGCGAGAATGCCCATCATCACCTCGCTATCCACGAGGTTTTTCGGGCATCCCAGGCTGATGAATCCGACTTTGGGCATACAGGCTCGCCTCCGCGGCGCTCTGCAAGAGCGCAATTGTAGCACAGCGGATATTTCCAAATCGGCAGCCTCCGCGGGAGTGTACTCGTTCCAGTTTCGCGCCGGATTCCCGGAATCTACTTCAATTGGAGGACGGCAAAAATTTGCCAACAAGCTCGCGCTAAACGGCTGGTACGATCGATTTAGTACCGACTCGCGAACCCCCTTAAGCCTTTGCGCTTCCACAGACTTGAGTTGTGGCGGGAATGGCGGCCGGATTGCAATTGTCATGACCGGAGAGGTTTCGTGAGCCGCGAGTAGCTCGAGTAAGATGCCATGCCTTGGCGCAGAGTAAGACATCGTTCGTCAGCACGGCGGATGTTTCCCTGGATGATGGCCACGGCGGTTCTGATTTGCCTCGCGGTGGCGTGCTTACAAGATGTTCTGGATCGAGAAAATATCGGACCGCTAGCCGATGGCTCGAGCGAGTCTTCAGTCTCCGGTCCCGCCCACTTTAAGCGTTTTCTCCCGCCTGTTGCGGTTTCTCATAATCCGAAGCGGCTGATCTATCCCTATTCGGTGATTCCCGGCGGCGTTCGCAGCGTGCAGGAGCTGAAGCTCGCCATCCTCGCGGACCACTCTACCGCTTCTCATTACTCCGATTTCGATTTCTCTAAATTCCGGATCATTCGACTCGAGGCCGCAAAAACAGCGTATGTCGCTTATCGTGTGAACAATGAAATCTTTTGGACGAAGAAGAAGTTAAAGCTGCGTTCGGGAGAAGAACTGATCACAGACGGCGTACATTACGCTCGGCTGCGATGCGGCAATCGGATTTCCGAGGATCCGCATGGCGAAACTTCCCCGAAGGAACCGCCCCCCGATCTCTTGGATACTCCGCTTAACTCCAACCTTGTGCCGCCGGAGCGGAAACCCTTGCCTATCGTCTTTTTTCCCCCACCGGATCGCCACGAGTTCTTCTTTCTTCCTCCCCCAATCGATTTGCAAAAGAAACACATAAATGCAGTGGAGATGGGTGAGGCGGGTCAATTCGCCGCAGTGCTGGTCGGCCTGATAGGCTATTTTGTCGTTCGACGTCGCGACACGCCACGGCGCAGACATTGAAAATCCATACGCGGACGTCCCCTGCGGCCGCCCTATGTTTTTCGTGACCGCAGAAGCGCCTTCAAACGCAGCAGAAGCTCCGACACTGCCTGCGTCCGCATCGGGTGATCGCCAAATCTCGCCACCTGGTAGAGGTCGGTGAGCTGTACTACGGGGCCAGCCAACTCGGTCGCCGGGAGCGATGCGGCGAACTCGAGCGGGGTCTGCTCCGGCGGCTTGCGCAGGCCGTGGCACGCAAGCAGCCGCAGCATCTGCTGGTATTGGAGTGTCGCGAGGCGGGGAGTCAGTTCGGCGTTGGTGGAAACTCGCAGAGCCCAACTCAGCGCTAGCAGCCGCGCAAGTGCCGGGCCCCGGAGCAGCAGAACCAGCGCCAGCACGGCGCCGAGCGCAATGGGCAGGGTGTGGGGCGCGCCGGCGACCCGAGCCTCCCACGTTTTGAGCTGTTCGACGATTCTGCGGTGGACGCGCTCGAGGGAACTCCGCCCCCGTTCGGTCCAGTCCCGCGACGCCCGCTGCAGGTTTTGTGCCAGCATGACTTGGTGGAGGAAATCGTAGTTGATCACCCATTCGCTCCAGCGCAGCTCGAACCAGTCCCAGTAGAGCGCCAGGCGCCCCAGGAAACCCTTCGCCTTTTCCTCCGCGGGCGGCGTGGGGTCGAACGGGATCCAGCCGTATTCCGGGAAATAGACCTCCACCCAGCTATGAGCGTCGCTGGCGCGCACGATGTAGTCCTCGCCGACTTCGTTGTATTCGCCCGGGAGGAAGCCGTTGACGTAGCGCGCCGGAATTCCGAGCGTGCGCAGCATGACGGTCATGGCCGCGGCGAAATATTCGCAATGGCCCGCCCGGCGCTCAAATAGAAAATGTGCCACCGGATCGGCCGTGGGCGAGCCCGAAAGCTCGAGCGTGTAGCCGAAGTGCGTGCGCAAGTAGAGCTCGATGGCTGCGGCCTTGTCATAGGCGGTGGGCGCGCGGGAGGTCACCTGCTGTGCGAAGCCTGGGATGCGCGGGTCCAGCCGCGGCAACTGCAAGTAAACGCCGCGGATTTCCTCGGGATAATCGGTCAATGCGGCGCGCAGGCGCGCCGGGGCGATCGCCGTGACGAAGGAGAGGGCCTCGTAGCGCAGGTTGATAAAGTTATGGAAGGGATTGAAGAGCGAGCTGGTCTTGTCCATCACCAGGTAGCTGCGGCGCGAGGCCTGAACGCCGCCGCCCGAATCGGGCGAGAACCGGCCGCGTACCCGGTCGACCTGGGCCGCGACGAACAGCGCATCGGTAGCCATCGGTTCGAGCAGCACGGTGTAGCGGAGTGGCGCCGCACGATGCCGGTCCTGCGGCGGCGCCACGCCCAGTACAAACCATCCGTCGGCGCCCGGCGTGATCACCACCGGCTCGTGCGCTCCGGTAAACCAGCGCTTGCCATCAAAGGTCGTCAGCGCGATACCGCGCCAGCGGACGTTTCGCATGCGCGCCGGGCCTCCTTCGACGCGCACGCGCATGACGACCCTGCGGTTCTTCTTGATCTCGCCGATCTGCCCCAGCTCGACATTGTCGCTGAACCCCGACATCAGCGACGGTTGCAGGTTGAAGCCGCCCAGATAGCCCGCGGTGAACCGCGGGATCAGGAAAAAGATTGCCGCGCCAATCACCAGCGCGCTCACTGCCACGCAGCTCGACGTCAGGCCGAGAGCACGGTTCAGCCGGCGGGCGGCGGGCGTGCCGGCTTCCAGCGGCGGCGCCGCTGCGCCCTCGGCGCCGCGACGTATCTCCAGGCCTACGAATGTCGAAGCGCTCAGGATCAGGAAGACCAGGAAGAAAATCAGGAACGCCGTGTCCACGGTGAGGATGGCTGCCGCGAGCATGGCTGCGAACGCGAGCATGGCGAGGAACAGATAATCGCGGGTGGTCGTGGCGCTGTATAAGCGGACGATGATCGCGAAGAGCATCAGGTGAACAGTCGCCAGCAACGTCGCATAGAGCCCCGGGTTTGGCGCATTGGCCGCCAGGGCCCGCGAGAACACCCAGAGGTCCACCGGGAAGAAAACGAAGTAAGCCAGCACCAGCCAAGTGGCGGCGCGATGCGAGAGCTCCGGGCCGCGGGCCAAGCCGTTTGGACCGTGCCAGCGGCGGAAGCCCTTGACCAGCAGCGCCGCCGGCGGCACCAGGATCGAGACCAGGTCAAGCTTACCGGTGGAGACCAGTGTCAAGACGCTGGTCAGCAGCAGCAGGTAAAGCGAGAGTTCAAAGTAGCGGTGGACTGCCGAAAGCGGCGGTGTCGCGGCTGCATCCTGGGCTGGCATAAGGTTGCAATTATCTTAGCACCCGGCGAGGGCCACCCGGCTGTAGTCGGGGCGAGAAGGTAATCAGTGTGGTCGCCGCGTCTTTAGATGCGAGGCAGTTCTTGCAGCGCTGCCGCGGCAATTTTGCGCGTTGCGCTGGAGACGGGCAGACGGTCGAGCGCGGTGAGCAGTGGCGTGCGCGCTCCGGGGAGCCGCGGCAAGCGCTCGACCCGCAACAGGAAGGGCGCCAGAGTAATCTCCCGATAGGTGACGCTGTGGCGTGCAGCTCCGAGCTCCACAAGCTCTGTCCCCTCGAAGCCGAGCGAAGCTCGCAGGTGCCGGCGGAGTTCCCGCTCTGCGTCGCCCGAAACGCGCACCGCAGGGAATTGCCACAACCGTGAAAAAAGCGCGGCATCCTTCTTGGTGGAGTCGCGTTCGCCCGGCTTGAGCACCAGCGTCCGTCCCTGGCGGTCGAGCAGGACGGCGGCAGCGAGCGAGAGCTTGACCGGCGCGCGCTTCCCGCGGGCAGACGGCAATTGCTCGGCAATCCCCAGTTTATATGCCCGGCACCAGCGCGACACAGGGCACGCACCGCAGCGCGGCGAACGAGGTGTACACACCGTCGCGCCTAGCTCCATCATTGCCTGGTTCCAGTCGCCGGCTGCGGCAGGCTCGAGCAGCCCCTGTGCGGTGCTCTGCAAGTGCTTCCATCGCCGCGGCGCGCGCAGGTCGCCGCGAAGCCCGCCCAGGCGGGCCAGCACGCGCGCCACATTGCCATCGAGCACGGCCTCAGGCAAGCCGTATGCGATGCTGAGCACCGCCGCGGCAGTGTACCGGCCGATTCCCGGCAGCCGCAGCGCAGCTTCGAATTCACGGGGAAAGCGGCCGCCGTGGCGTGCCACGATCTCCTTCGCGGTGCGATGCAGGTGGCGCGCCCGGCCGTAATAGCCCAGGCCGGCCCACAGCCTCAGCACTTGCTCGGAACGCGCACCCGCCAGCGCACCGAGAGTGGGGAAGCGGTGCAGGAAACGGCGGTAGTAAGGCACGACCGCCGCTACTCGCGTTTGCTGGAGCATAATCTCGGCAAGCCAGATGTGGTAAGGGTCGCGGGTGCGCCGCCACGGTAGGTCGCGCTTCCGGCGATGAAACCAGGCGAGCAGCCGGCGCCGGAACACGGGAATTCCTTTCGCCGGAAGCTTCAGAGTCTTGTTGCGGGCAAGAAACACGCGCCATTCTCGCACATCACCGCCTCCAGTTTCACGCCCCCGGGGAGGTTCTACAGCGACTCAATGAACAGGAAATACGACGAGTTCCACAGACTGGTGGGTATCGAACCTCTCGGCTGGCTGGTCAGGATGATCTTGAAGATGTGCGTGTGCTCGACGAGTTGGGAGAGGAAGCCGTGGGTCGGCTCCAGCGCCTGCGGCTGGGCGAAGGCCAGCTGGCGGAGCACGTCGTAGACAATCTGACCGGCCGGCGCCATGGGCGTCACCAGCCCCGCAGTGCGAAACTCCATCACCGAGTCTATTTCGTAGAAGTGCCAGGCCAGGCAGGCGCAGAGCGTCACGGCGCGCTCGAATTTGTCGTCCGTTTCCGCGGTGCGCCCGTTGCGGAAAGGGTCGAGCACCAGCATCACGCGCCGCTCGTCTTCGCGGGCGAACTCCCGCACCTTGAGCGCGCCGGTCTTGGCCGAGGCCTTCCAATCCACGAAGCGCGCGCTATCGGTCGGCTGGTATTCGCGGATGGAATAGAGGTCGTGCCCGCGGCCGCGGATGAAACTCTCCAATTCGCCGCTCACCAGCGGCAGAATTTCGTAGAACTCCTCGGTAGGCGCGACCCGCGGGTACACCACCACTTCCATTTTCGAGTCCACCTTCCGGGTTTTTTGAAGAAACCCGAAGGGGAACTTCGTGCGGATGCCGAAGGCCTCTTGCCGGTAGACGCCGCGCCGCGGGAAGACCAGCTCGACTTTCTGCCGGGCCGTTTGTTGCCGGGGGATGTGCGGGAAATAGACGGGGCGCGTGAGGATCTGAGCATGTTGGCGGGCGTCCTCGCCAACGACCCGCAGGGAAAACGACGGCAGGCTCTGCTTTTCGTTGCGCAGCTCAACGATGGCCAACAGCGGCTGTTCTGCAAAGACGTGCTCGGGCAACTCCAGTTTCAGCTCGACGCCGGTCAGCACGATGCGGGAGAGCACGCCGGAAACGATAATGCCCGCCAGTAGGCTGGCCAGGACCATGAACAGCAGGTTGTTGCCGGTGTTGAGCGCGGCCAGGGCCACCACGAAGACGCCCGCCAGGTACACGAGCCCCTCGCGGGTCAGCTTGTAGTCAATCTGATAAGCGAACCAGCGCAGCGGCGTGCGCCGCGCCAGCACTGGAACGATCGTGACGGCCACCCAGCCGGCCAGCCCCAGCGCTGCCAGCGCCGCGGCCCCCGCCAGCCATAGCCGCCCGGTCTCGGCGGCGGCGCCGGAGTAGAGCGCCAGCAGCAGCGCAAACACCAGCGCGGCCATGGCGATGGCAAAGCTGCGCCAGCCGGGCCGGTCGAGCCCGCGCCACCAGCGCGCCACGAGCGAATCGGACATTAGAGTGGGATGCGAGTGCGCTCAACGAGCTCGTTCAGGATGGCTTCGGCCTGCTCGGACTTTTTCTGCGTCGAGGTGTAGCGCGTATTGACCACGACGCGGTGGGCGAACACAGGCAGGATGAGCTGCTTGAAATCGTCGGGCAGGCAGAAATCGCGGCCTTCGACGAAGGCGCGGGCCTGCGCGGCGCGCTGGAGCATCAGCGAGCCCCGCGGACTCACGCCCAGGCTGAGCTGCTCGGTCTGGCGGGTGCGCTCGACGATCTCGAGCGCATAGTCGAGCAGGCTCTCGTCCACGCGCACGCGCTGCGCTGCCTGCTGCATGGCCACGACGTCGCGCGCCTCCATCACCGCTTGGATCGCTCCGGCCGGTGCGTCGCCGCTGTGATTGCGGAGGATCTCCTTCTCGCTCAAGCGGGATGGATAACCCATGCGGATGCGTAGCAGGAAGCGGTCGAGCTGCGATTCAGGCAACGGGTAGGTGCCGTGGTGCTCGATGGGGTTCTGTGTGGCCATCACCATGAAGGGTACCGGCAGCGGGTGTGTGTGGTTGTCCATGGTCACCTGCGCCTCGTTCATGGCTTCGAGCAGCGCCGACTGGGTCTTGGGGGTGGTGCGGTTGATCTCGTCGGCGAGCACGATGTTGGCGAACACCGGGCCGGGCTTGAATTCGAACTTCTGCTGCGCCTGATTATAAACGCTGATGCCGATCAGATCGCTTGGCAGCATGTCGGAGGTGAACTGGATGCGCTGGAATGAGCAGTTGAACGAGCGTGCCAGCGCCTGGGCCAGCGTCGTCTTGCCCACGCCCGGCACGTCTTCGATCAGCAAGTGCCCGCGAGCCACCAGCGCGATGATGGCGAGCTGGATGGCCTCGTCCTTTCCCTTGATCACCGTGGCGATGGAGCGCTGGAGCTGGGCGATCTGATTGGCGGTGGCGGTGGTCATGGCTGCGGGCCGCGGGACCTGCGGCGGTTGAAAAACTCCTGCGCTTCTGCTACAAAACTCTGCAGTGGGCGATTAGCTCAGTGGTTAGAGCGCTCCCCTCACACGGGAGAGGTCCAAGGTTCAAGTCCTTGATCGCCCACCATTCTTATTGGGGCGCGCTGGCGCGCTCGAGACCTCTGCGGCCAACCCAAACCAGACCATTCTAGCGGAAAAGTTTGAAGTCAAGCACCCTGCGCACGGCTGAGTTTCTATCCCTGGGAACCTTGGTGGGCGGCATTATTTTTCTGAACTTTGGTGTGGCGCCCAGCGCATTCGCCACGCTCGGAAGTCGCGACTAGGCCGGCGCTTTTCTCTCTAGCAGTGTTCCTCTGTGGCCTCCTCTTCTTGTCCTCCTGCGCCCGGCGCGGCGCTGAGCACGGGTATGCTAGTATGCCCGCTTTAGTCCCCTTGTCAGATGTGCGAGGCCACATTCCGATAACGTGACTTCACAGGACTTGGCCATTTCGCCAAATCCCGGGCTCGCCGTAAGCCGGAACCTCTCGGCGTTCCGGCTATTTTTTTCTTGACAGTCGTCGTCGGTGCGGATAATCGTAACCTCATTTCCTTGAGAAGGAGAGTTCGATGCATATGCCACGACTTGTTCCCGCAGTGGTTGCCGCTGCGTTGAGCCTCGTGCCGTTTGGGCGCGCATACGCACAAGACGTTGATCAACAAGCCGTTCTGCTTGGGAAGCTCTGCAACGTACTGCGCGACCCGGTCTCTCTCGGATGGGTGAGGGGCCTCGGTGGCCAGGCGCAGGCAGAGATGGTTGAAACGGTAGCTAATCGTTTTTTGTTCTTTAAGTTCCTCCGCGAGAAGCAGCTCGCACTAGAAGCGGTAGCGCAATTGAACGTCATGGAACTCGGGCTCCCCAATGAGAGCCAAAAGGCCAAGGACGCGCTTGCACAGATTCGCAGAGGCCTGCAGGCCCAGGCAGAACAGGCAGAAAACAACGCGGGACGGGCGGCAGTCAAGTCTGCTGACGCCTTCCAAAGGCTGTGCGGTGATGTTCAGCCACCCAGCAACGTCACCTTGCAGCCGCTTCCCGGGCTACTTCCCCTCATCGGCGTGGTGACGGCGCCGCCGGCGCCGCCGGCGCGACTGAGCGCCTGTGGCACGTGGAGATGGAACAGCGGCCCCGGTTGGACGACTGCGGTCTTGTCCAGGAATGGGCGCGCATCGAATGCTGCCGGTGGACCGTGTAATGGGCGAGCCACCGGAACCTGGTCGGAATCGGGCAGCACGGTCACCGTCATCTGGACGTGGCTCTGCCCGGGCGGAAACAGCAAGAGCCGCGACGAACTGGCGCTTAGCAAAGACGGAAATACGCTGACCATGCCGGGCGACTCGGGCTGGAGGCCGGCGACGCGAACCGGCGCGTGCCAGTAGTCAGTCACGCGCACGAAGTCAGTATCAGGAGTGGGGAGGGTTCGATGCGTTTGCCGAAGCTTATCGTCGCACTAGTTGCCGCTGTACTAAGTGTAGCGCCGTCTGGCCGAGCAGTGGATAACGCTCACCTACACAGTAATTCTCTTCGCCCACTCGCGGCTCTTCCGAAGGACTAATTGTCATCGTACACTCCTGCATAATCGCCGCCTCCCCAGTGTAAAAGCTATCCAGATCTTCACGGACTCGATAGATCGGCTCAAGCAACGGCTTTCGCAGACCTGAAATTCCGTGTCGCTCGGGCGGGAAGGCTCTCCTTTCCGTCCCTGACAACGGGGCCGCATAAGCGGGAGTGCTGAATGGCTGCGAGCATAGCCGCGAGCCCCGTGCGCTCACGCGCGCTCCTCCTGCTGTGCGGCTTCCCCGCCGCGCCTCCCGCTTTTTGGGGTCCTCATGTTATCTTTCCGCTAATCTGTCGTGCCATTGAATTTGGCGCCATTAGTGACACGAATTTGACCGGCCCCATCCTGCGCCCGGCGCCGCGCTGAGCACGGGTATGCTAGTATGCCCGCGGCATGCAGACGGGGATCGTCGGGTTGCCGCTGGTCGGCAAGACCAGCCTGTTCAAAATCCTCACCCACGCGCACCTCGACGCCAGGGCGGCGCATGCCGCGACTCACGTCGGCGTGGCGCAGGTGCCCGACCCGCGCCTGGATAAACTGGCCGAGCTTTACCGACCGCGCAAGATAACTCATGCCGCGGTGCAGTACGTGGATGTCGGCGGGCTGGTGCAGGACCGGGCGAAGGACTCGGCCTTCCTGACGCCGCTTCGCGACGTGGACGCGCTGGCGCACGTCGTGCGCGTGTTTGAAAACCCCGCCGTGCGGCACGCCGCGGGGAAAATCGACCCGCTGCGCGATGTTGAAAGCCTCGAGCTGGAACTGATGCTGACCGACCTCGACCAAGCCACGCGCCGCATCGAGCGGATCGAGAAAGACCTCAAGAGGAAAAAGGAACCCGCGCTCGAGCAGGAACTGGCCTTGCTCAACCGCTGCCGCATTTCGATAGAAGCCGAACGGCCCCTGCGAGAGCTCGAATTCAGCGCCGAGGAGCAGAAGCTGCTCACCAGTTTCATGTTCCTTTCGCAGAAGCCGATGCTGTATGTCTTGAACCTCGGCGACGCCGAGGTGGCGGAGATTGACGGCGCGATCCAGCGGCACAACCTGGGCGTCCTGACGCAGCGACCCAACACGACCGTCACGCCCATCTGCGGCAGGATCGAAGCCGAACTGGCCGACCTCGAGGTCGCTGAGGCCGCCGAGCTCTTGGCCGCCTACGGCTTGAAGGAGTCCGGCCTCGACCGGCTGATCCACGCCACCTATGGGCTGCTCGGCCTGATTTCTTTTTTCACCTGCGGAGAGCCCGAGTGCCGCGCATGGACGATCCGCCGCGGCACCTCCGCGCTGAAGGCCGCCGGCGGTATCCACTCCGATTTCGAGCGCGGCTTCATCAAAGCGGAAGTCGTCCGCTGGGACGATCTGCTGGCCGCGGGGAGCCTGGCCGCGGCGCGCGAACGCGGGCGCGTCAAGCTGGAAGGGAAGGAGTATGCGGTGGAGGAAGGGGACGTGATCCTGTTTCGCCATGGCGGCTGAGCGCGAGATTCATGCTTGCACTCGGCGAATCGCGGACGCTTCTGGCACTGGGGCTCGGTTTGACCGCCGCCGCGGCCAACGTGCTAGGAGGCCTGTTCATCGTGCGGCGCGACTGGTCGCGCCAGTATTTGAAGTATTTCCTTGCGCTGGGCGCGGGCTTCATGCTCTCCGCCGCTTTCCTCGAGATGATTCCGGAGTCCGTGCGCCTGGCCGGAGATTCCGCGCTGCCGCTCATGCTGGGCGGCTACTGCATCGTGCACTTCTTCGAGCACACCCTCGCCCCGCACTTCCACTTCGGCGAGGAAACTCATCTCGAAGCGATGACGCCACAGCACGCCGGCTTCGCAGCGCTGCTCGGCCTGACGATTCATACGTTTTTTGACGGCGTGGCCATCGCCTCGGGCTTCCTGGTATCGGCGTGGCTGGGCGGGGTGATCTTTCTGGCGGTGTTCCTGCACAAATTGCCCGAGGGCTTCACCGTGGCGTCGTTGATGTTGGCCAGCGGGCAGGGCCGTCGCACGGCCCTGCTCTCTTCGATCCTGCTGGGGGTCGCAACGGTTGCCGGGGTGCTGCTGATGAACCTGCTCAAGGCACAAGTGAGCTACGCACTTCCGCTCGCGGCCGGGGTGACGGTCTATGTCGCAGCGTCCGACCTCATTCCAGAGGTCAATCGCGAACCGGGCGTGCGCATGGCGCTGGTCGTTTTTCTCGGTGTGGCGCTGATGCTGGTGTTGCACCGCTTCGTCCACTTCTAGATTCCTGCTCGTTTTCGCTCAGTCTTCGCCCGCATCGCGGTAGAAAGCCAGCCAGCAGGGCTGGCAACACCCTGCAGGTGCAACTTTTTAGCTCGCATCGGGTTCGATACAATGTGGAGGTCATGGCCAGGTCGGACGTCCAATTGATGCTTGACGTGAAGGCCGGGGACGACGCGTCCTTTGAGCTTTTGCTGCATAAGTATCGGACCCCGCTGGTCAATTTCCTCAACCGCATGGTGCGGGATTCGGCGACCGCGGAGGATCTGGCGCAGGAAGTTTTCCTCCGCATCTATCGGGCGCGCAACAAGTACGCGCCCAACGCCAAGTTTACGACCTGGCTCTACCGCATTGCCACGAACCTGGCGCTGAATGCGCTGCGCGACGCCCGCCACCGCCAGATGGAGGTTTCTCTGGGCCAGCCCGGTGAATCCGGTGAGACCGATCTGCCGGCGATCGAGTTGCCGGACCGGCAGCCTGGCATCGAGCAGCAACTGATGGCTCGCGATCGCGTCGAGCGCATACGCCGCGCCATCCACGCGCTGCCGGAAAAGCAGCGCGTCGCTGTGCTGCTGCACAAGTATCAGGAGATGGACTACGACGAGATTGCGCGAATTCTGGAGTGCTCGGAGAGCGCGCTGAAGTCGCTGCTCTTTCGAGCCTATGAAACTTTGCGAGTCGAGCTGGCGCCACTGGTCGCGCCGCCGAAGGACTGCCGGAGTAAAGAACCGGCAAGGGAAGGCAGGAGAACATGAACTGCGAACGGATCGAAAAACAACTAATTGCTTACATGGACGGGCGGGCGAGCTCCACCGAGCGTCGCGAGGTGGAAGCGCATCTTGCCGATTGTGGCGCCTGTCGGACCCGCGCCGAGGAGTTTCGCCTGCTCTGGGGCGTTCTGGACGAGGCGCCGCAAGCGGAGACCTCGCCCGCGTTCGACGCCCGCTTGCGGGCGCGCATCGCCGCAGAGCCGCCGCGGCAGAGCCTATGGGCGTGGCTTGTGCCGTCGCCGCGTCTGGCGCTGGCGGTTTCACTCCTGCTGGTGCTCTCGGTGTGGATCTCTTCGGTGCCGGCCCCCGGGCCTGCGGTTGCTGAAGTGGCCCAGAGCGAGGCGGAATTCAAAATGATCAAGGACCTGCCCGTACTGGAAGATTACGATGTGCTGGCCAACTTCGAGGCGCTCTCCGAGCTTCCTCCCCAGCCTGTGGACGCGAACCGGCCCATGTAATGCGTACCGGGCGACCCCAACTCGCAAACGCACTCGCGGTGCTGCTGCTGGCCGGGTGTGTCTCTGCGCCGGCGCTGGCGCAGCGCGGCGCCGGACAGAGCAAGGGCAAGCATGAGCCCGGCGAGAAGCCCCGGTCCGAAGGGGAAAAGAAGCAGAACCGCGCAAATCGCGCTATGGCAGGAATGCCGCCGCGCTGGATGGAGCGCCTGCGGGAGATGCCGCCCGAAGAGCAGGAGCGCTTCATGAACAACAACGAGCGTTTCCAGCAGCTCCCTCCGGAGCGCCAAGCGCAGATCCGCAAGCGGTTGCAGCACTGGAACAGCCTCGCACCAGAACAACGCGCCGAGGTTCGCAAGCGCGAGGAAGTCTGGCGGCAGATGTCACCCGAACAGCAGCGCCATGTCCGGGACGATCTGCTGCCAAAGTGGCAGCAACTTCCGCCAGAACGCCGCCAGGCTATCCTGCGGCGACTTTCCGCGCTGCGCAACCTGAGTGAATCCGAGCGCGCCGCGAAATTGAACGACCCGGCCTTCCTACAAGGTCTCAATCCCGAAGACCGTGGGATGCTGCGCGAGCTCGCCGGTTTACGCGTCGGCACGCCACCCGAACCGCCGCAGGAGAATCCCTAGGCGGTCTGAACCCCAGCAGGTCGTCCAGGGGCCCTTGACTGTTAGGCTACATCCCCGTTCTCCCGGGATACGCCGGCCTAGCCATCGGCGAACGGTATCGGCCGAACACCATCTGTAGTGGTTGACGAACGTCTTCGAGCCTTCGCCCTTTGTTTTCCACAAAAATCTTTGAAAACAAGGAGGATTTCGCTTGACAAGCGGCGAAGCCAGCCTAGAATCGTGGTCCAAAGTGGGGAGAAGTGGTAGAAAGTGTAAGGCTGTGGTGAAACGAACAGCTAAGACTATCTATTTTGGTGAGTTTCAAGATGCTGCGGGGCAACTATCCGGCGAAGGTGGACGGAAAGGGCAGGCTGAAGATCCCTGCGGCTTTCTTGGAAACTCTCCGGGAGTACGGCTCGCAGTTCTACGTCACCAGTGAGAACGGGAATTACGTGCGCATCTATCCGATGAAAATCTGGAGCGAGATCGAAGAGCGGATGGCGCGCCTCTCCTCCCACAACCGCACCAAGCAGAAGTTTCTCACTCGGGCGAACTATTTCGGCCAGGTGGTGGAAATTGACCGCCAGGGCAGAGTATTGATCCCTCCAATCCTGCGGGAAGCCGCGCTGATGAAGGGAGACGTGGACGTCCTCGGCAATCTGAACTACTTGGAAGTGTGGAACCACAGTCGGTTCCTGGAAAACCTGGACAAGAACCCGATCACGGCGGAAGACGAGAAGACGCTGGACGATTTGGGCATCTAGGTTTGAGCGCGCCGCATACCCCGGTCCTGGTCGAGCAGGTCGTGCGGTGGCTGCGGATTCGGCCCGATGGAACCTATATCGACGCGACGGTGGGGCCGGGGGGCCACGCTCTGGAAATTGTCCGGCGGCTTTCGACCGGCCGGTTGATCGGGATTGACCGCGACCCGCGGGCGCTGGACATCGCCCGAGAGCGGCTGCGGGCGTACGAACGACAGGTGATTCTAGTGCATGCAAACTTTTCGAGAATCGGAGAGATCGCCCGCGGGTTGAAGCTGCCACCGGCCGACGGCGTGCTGGCCGACCTGGGCGTCTCGAGCCTGCAACTGGACAGCGCCGAGCGCGGCTTTTCTTTTCGCTGGGCGGGACCGCTCGACATGCGCATGGATCCTGACGCGCAGAGCACCGCGGCTGAGATTGTGAATTACTGGCCGGAAGGAGAACTAGCCGACCTGCTCTATCGCTACGGCGAAGAGCGAGATTCACGCAGAATCGCCAGGGCCATCGTTCGGGCGCGCCCGCTGCGCGACACCGAACACCTGGCAACGGTTGTGGCAGGGGTCCGAAAAAAAAGGGGAAGGCAGAAACTGCATCCCGCGACAAAAACGTTTCTGGCGCTGCGGATTGCGGTGAATCGAGAGTTGGAGGAACTCGAGCAGTTTCTTTCTAGGACCCCTGCCACGCTTTCTTCCTCGGGGCGCTGGGTGGTGCTGAGCTACCACTCGCTGGAGGACCGGCTGGTGAAACACGCCTTCCAGCGGCTGGCACGGGAAGGCGTCCTCAAGATTTTGACGAAAAAAGTCGTGCAGGCACCAGCCGACGAGACCCGCGCAAACCCGCGAGCGCGAAGCGCGAAGATGCGCGTGGCGGAAAGAACAGCGCCGAAGGAACCGTCGGCGGCGGTCCCCACGCTATGACCGAATTCTATACCGTCAAGGAGATTGACAATTCGCGGCTGGCGCGCCCGGCCGTGCCCGGCCGCTTGCGCGAGTGCTGTCGCCTGCTGGCGCTGGGGGGCGTGCTGGCCGGCGCGTTCCTGCTCTACACCTGGCAGCACTTCCAGTGCATCCAGTTGCGCTACCAGCTCGAAGAGTTGAAATCCGAGCGCGTCCAGTCGGCCGAACTCAACCAGCAGCTCAAGCTCGAGGTGGCCGGCCTGCGCTCGCCCATGCGCATTGACGCCATCGCTCGCCGGCAGCTCGGGTTGAGCGTTCCGGTGCCGGGCCAGATCGCTCCGGTTGAAGGTCCGAGCGAGGCCGTGCTGGCGCAGGCACGCGCCGTGCAAGCCGCGGCAAGCCAGTGAGGACCCCTTCGCTGCATCCGGCTGCCGGGATGGGACAGGCCCTGCCGGAGGGCAGGGATGCTAGGTTGAGGGTAGATACCTTGTAGGCGGAGTTCGCGGTAGAAAAATGGACCTGCGCAGTCCCCCTGCCCGAGTGCTGTTGTTGACGGTGGTGGCGACGCTGTGGATGGGGGCGGCGCTGGCCCGCCTCGGCTATCTCCAGCTCGTTTGCTACAGCGATTACCTGGCTCGCGCCCAGCGCCAGCAGCAGCGCATCGTCGAAGTCAGCCCGAAGCGCGGCGCCATCTACGACCGCAACCTGCACGAGTTGGCCATGAGCGTTTCGGTGGACTCGTGCTTCGCTGTTCCCGCGGAAATCGCCAAGCCGAAGCTGGCGGCCCGGCTGCTGGCGCGCGTGCTGAGCACCTCGCCTGAAGAGATCGAGACGCGATTGTCGGCTTCGCGGGCCTTTGTCTGGATTGCCCGGAAGCTGCCGCCGGAAAAAGTCGAGCGCATCCAGGCGCTCAATCTCCGCGGGATCTACTTCCAGAAGGAAAACCGGCGCTTCTATCCCAAGCGGCAGCTCGCCGCGCACGTGCTCGGCTTCGTGGACATTGACGAGAAGGGCCTGGCCGGCATCGAGTACGCGCTCGATGACCAAGTCCGCGGCAAGCCCGGCCGGATGCTGGTGCTGGCCGACGCGCGTCGCCGCTGGTACGACCGCACCGAGAAGGCCGCAGACGCCGGCTCGAGCGTCGTGCTGACGATCGACGAGAAGATCCAATACATCGCTGAAAAAGAGCTGGCGGCGGCGGTCCATGAGACACGCGCGCTGGCCGGAACGATCATCGTGCAGGATCCCAATACGGGCGCCCTGCTGGCCGTGGCCAACTGGCCACCGTTCAACCCCAACGCGCCCACCGAGAGCTCCGCTGACTCGCGTATGGACCGCGCCATCGGCGCGCTTTACGAGCCTGGCTCGACCTTCAAGGTAATCACCCTCGCCGCGGCGCTTGAAGAGGGCATCACGCGTCCGGAGGAAATAATCGACTGCCAGATGGGCGCCATCTACATCGGCGGGCACCGCATCCGCGACCACAAGCGCTTCGGGTTGCTCAGCGTGGCGGAGGTGATCGCAAAGTCGAGCGACGTCGGCGCCATCAAGGTCGGCCTGCGGGTCGGCGCGCCCAAGCTGTATGACTACATCCGCGCGTTCGGCTTCGGTAGCCCCACCGGCGTTGATCTGCCCGGCGAGAACCGCGGCCTGCTCCGGCGTGTGGAGAACTGGTCGGGGATTTCGGTCGGCTCAATCTCCATGGGGCAGGAGATCGGTGTGACGCCGGTGCAACTGGCCACTGCGGTCTCGGCGATCGCCAATGGCGGGCTGCTCTATCGCCCGTACGTCCTGCGCGAATTGCGCCGCGCCGGGCAAGTCGAGCGCCCGGCGCCGTCTCCGCCGCGGCGTGCGGTGCGCCCCGCCACGGCGGCTACGCTTCGCCGGCTGCTAGAAGGAGTCGTGCGAGAGGGCACGGGCAAGCTGGCGCGCCTGGAAGGCTATACCTCCGCCGGCAAGACAGGCACGGCGCAAAAGATTGACCCAGCCACGGGCCGCTATTCGCCGACACAGCTTATCGCCTCGTTCGTTGGCTTTGCGCCGCTCAATACGCCCGTGGTGACTATTCTGGTCTCGCTCGATTCGCCCGTGGGCCGGCACCATGGCGGTGACGTGGCGGCGCCGGTCTTCAAGCGCGTGGCCGAGCAGGTGCTCGGCTATCTCGATGTGCCTCACGATCTGTTCGGCTCGCCCGCGCTCGAGCGCGCCTCAAATCATCCGAAGCCAAAACAGCCCCCAGCCGACGTGAGCGACTTCGATCCGGTCCAGGCCGAAGCTGGGGTGGCTGAAGCAGCCGCAACTCGCCCCCCCGCACGACGCGCCGCCCCAGCGGCAGCACCGACCTTCGCCCTGCCCGAGGGCGAAGGCATCGCCGTGCCCCAGTTCAAGGGCAAGACCGTGCGGGGCGTCACCGAGGAGTGCCTAAGCCTGGGCCTCAACCCCGTGCTGGTTGGCACGGGGGTTGCAGTAGAACAGTCTCCGGAGGCCGGCGTGCAAGTCCGGCGAGGCAGCCGCGTCACCGTGCGCTTTGCGCGCTCGGCAGCTCTGCTGGTGACTTCGGACCGGGGAAATTGAGAGTGCCGGCCAAGGTGGACGGCGTGACATCATTGAGGGCAACCCCGCCCCGGCCTATACTGGTGGTTCCGGGGATGAAACTCAGGGACCTATTGGTCGGGGCCGAATCCACCCAGCCCATCGGAAACGCCGACTGCGAAATCACCTCGCTGGCCTATAGCACCCGGCAGGTCTCCGCGGGCGCGTTGTTTTTCGCAATCCGTGGCGAGAAGACCGACGGCAACCGCTTCATCTCCGACGCCATCGCGCGCGGGGCGCGTGCCATCGCCAGCGAGCACCCGCGGCCGCAGGACTTGCCGTCGACGGTCGATTGGATTCAAGTTGCGGACGCTCGCAAGGGCCTGGCTTCGGCCGCGGCAAAATTCTACGGCCTCCCTGCGCAGGCCCTCAAGCTGATCGGAGTGACCGGCACCAACGGCAAGACCACGACGACCTACTTGATCGATTCCATCCTGCGCGCTGCGGGGCACGGCACGGGTCTGTTCGGCACGATCGCCTATCGCACGCCCCGCGGGAGCCGTGTGGCCACCAATACCACGCCCGAATCGCTCGACTTGCAAAGTTTTCTCGCCGAGGTGCGTGATGCCGGCGGTACGCACGCCGTGCTGGAGGCCAGCTCCCACGCGCTGGCGATGGACCGTGTGTGGGGCTGCCCGTTTGCCGCGGCCGTTTTCACCAATCTCACCCGCGATCACCTCGATTATCACAAGAGGCTTGGAGACTACTTCGCCGCCAAACGCCGACTGTTTGAGGGCTCCGGCGTCGGCGCGCCCGCCGTCGGCATCATCAATGCCGACGACCCTTACGCCGAGCGCTTGACGGGCCTGGCGAAGCGCACGCTTGCGTATGGCCTCGAAAACGATGCCGATATAAGCGCAAAAAAATTCACGCTGGCTTTCTCCGGGCTCGAGTTTACCGCGCATACACCGGCGGGAAAACTCGAAGTGTGCTCGCGCTTGGTGGGCCGCATCAATGTCTACAATATTCTGGCGGCAGTTGCCGTCGGAGTTGGCTTGGGGATCGACCGGGAGCACATCGAGGCCGGCATCCGTCAACTGGAAAGCGTGCCCGGGCGTTTTGAGCGCATCGAATTGGGCCAGCCCTATCTAGTGGTCGTGGACTACGCGCACACCGATGACGCTCTGCGCAACCTGATCGCCACGGCGCGCGAGCTGAACTCTGCCGGGCGCATCATCACCCTGTTCGGCTGCGGTGGCGACCGCGACCGCGCCAAGCGGCCGCTGATGGGCGAGGCGGCCGGCAGAGCAAGCGACGCCGTCGTGCTCACCAGCGACAACCCGCGCAGCGAAGATCCCCTGCGGATCATCAACGACGTTCTGGTGGGTTTACAGAAAACGAAAGTGAACTATGTAGTTGAGCCCGACCGCTGCGTGGCGGTGGAACGCGCGCTCGATCTGGCGCGCCCCGGCGACATCGTGCTTCTGGCCGGCAAGGGCCACGAAACCTATCAGGTGCTGCGCGACCGCACGATTGATTTTGACGACCGCGAAGTGGCGCGCCACTCGCTCCGCCGACACGGTTATGGAGCGTAGCAGTACCGTGCGCGCTTCCTGCGCCGGGAAAGAACGGGGACGCTGAGCAAGGGGTGACCCGAGCCGGTGAGACCCAGCTCGTTGAGGACGCTATGCGGTGGACGCTTGAAGAGGTGGCTCGCGCTCTGGGTGTTGCGCCTCCCGCGGGGCTCGACGCCATGGCCCGGCTGGCCGGCGTCTCGATTGATTCTCGCACGGCCCGTCCTGGAGAGCTGTTCGTGGCCATACACGGACCGCGTCACGATGGACACGCTTTTGTGGCTGCCGCCCTGGCCGCCGGAGCCACTGCAGCGGTGGTGGCGCGGCAGAGGTCCGCGGAGTTTCCCGAGGCAAGCCGCGGCAAGCTGTTCGCCGTGGACGACACCCTGGCGGCGCTCCAGCAACTGGCGCGGGCGGTCCGGCGGGCGTGGGGCCGGCGGCTGGCCGGGATCACCGGGTCGGTCGGTAAGACCACAACAAAAGAAATTCTGGCGGCACTTCTGGCCGCGAGGTTCCGCGTTCTGAAGTCCGAGGGAAACCTGAACAACGAGTTCGGCCTGCCGCTCACGCTGATGCGGCTCGACGATGCGCATCAGGCCGCTGTGGTCGAGATGGGGATGTCGCATTGCGGCGAATTGGCTCGCCTGGCAAAGATCGCCGAGCCGGACATCGGCGTGGTGACGCAGGTGGCGCCGGTGCACCTGGAGTTTTTCTCCTCGGTGGAGGAGGTGGCGCACGCAAAACGTGAACTGATCGAAGGCCTAGCAGGGCCGCACAGCGTCGCCGTGCTGAATGCCGACGATGCGCGCGTGGCGGGTTTTGCCGGTGTCGCTAGCGGGCGCGTGCTGACATTTGGACTCAGCTCCGCTGCGGAGTTCCGCGCCGAGGCGGTCGAAGACCTGGGCGCCGAAGGTTCGGCCTTTCAATTCGTCTCGCCCACCGGGCGGGTGCGCCTGGAGCTGCCGCTGATGGGCCGCCACAACGTCAGCAATGCGCTGGCCGCACTCGCGGCCGCGAGCGTCTGGGGCGTGGGCGCCGCTGAGGCGCAGAGCGTCTTTCCGCAGCTCGCGCCGGCGGCGATGCGCGGCGAGGTGTTGCGGTTTGCCGACGGGTTTGCGCTGATCAACGACTGCTACAACTCGAACCCGGTGGCGCTCGCGGCGATGGTGAACCTGCTCGCGGCCACGCCCGGCTATCGCCGCCGGATCCTCGCCGCAGGGGAGATGCTCGAGCTCGGCGCGGGCGCGCCGGGGTTTCACCGCGAAGCCGGCCGGCGCGCCGCGGCGACGCGGCGAATTGACTGGATCGTCGGAGTGCAAGGGGCAGCGGCAGAGCTGGTGCGCGGCGCAGTTGAGGCGGGTCACCCGGCAGCGCGCGCGCAATTCTTCGCCTCTTCGGAGGACGCGGCGAAATTCTTGGCCGGCTTCGTTGAGTCCGGAGACCTCCTGCTGGTAAAAGGCTCGCGCGGCGTGCGCATGGAGCGCATCGTGGATGCGCTGATCGCCCGCCATGCTCTGCTGGGCGCGGCGGCGGAGGCGGGAACAGCATTGGGCGCCCGGAAGGAGCGGCGCTGAGATGCTCTACTACCTTCTCTACCACGTCCTCCAGCGCTACTTCAGCCCGCTCAACGTTTTTCGGTACCTCACGGTCCGCACGGCGTACGCCAGCCTGACGGCGCTGTTTCTTTCGTTGGTGCTCGGCCCGTGGGTGGTGCGCAAGCTGCGTGAGTTGCAGATCGGCCAGTTCATCCGCGAGGAGGGTCCCGAGCGGCACCAGGCGAAAGCCGGCACGCCGACCATGGGCGGAGTGTTGATCGTGATTGCCACGGCGGTGCCCACGCTGCTCTGGGCCGACTTGGCCAACGCGTACGTCGTGCTGGCGCTGGGGGCCATGCTGGCCTTTGCCGCGGTTGGCTTCATTGACGACTACAACAAAGTCGTCCGCAAGCACAACCGCGGCCTGACCGGCACAGCCAAGCTGCTTCTCCAGGTCGCGATCAGCTTCGCGGCCTGCACGGTGCTGCTGATCCTCACCAGCCGCGGCGTTTATTCGACACAGTTGATGATGCCGTTCTTCAAGAAGTTCCATCCCGACCTGGTGATCCACTCGCTGCTCGCGAGCCCATATCTCTGGCCCATTTCGTTCGTTCCATTTCTGATTTTTGTCGTGCTGGTGATCGTGGGGTCATCGAACGCGGTCAACCTGACTGACGGCCTCGACGGCCTGGCGATCGGCTGTGTGGTGGTGGCCGCGGGCGCGCTGACCGTGGTGACCTACATCAGCAGCCACGCCCGCTTTGCCAGCTATCTCGACATCCAGTACATCCCGCACGTCGGCGAGCTGACGATTTTCTGCGGCGCGCTCGTGGGCGCCTCGATGGGGTTCCTCTGGTACAACGCCCATCCTGCAGAAATCTTCATGGGCGATGTCGGGTCGTTGGCGCTCGGCGGAAGTATCGGCGTCGTGGCCGTCATCATCAAGCAAGAGGTCTTGCTCTTTTTCGTCGGCGGAGTGTTTGTGCTGGAGGCGCTCTCGGTGATCCTGCAGGTCGCCTCCTTCCGGCTGACCGGCAAGCGCATCCTGCGCATGGCGCCGCTGCATCACCATTTCGAGCTGGCGGGCTGGAGCGAATCGAAAATCATCGTGCGGTTCTGGATCGTCGCGCTGTTTTTCGCGCTGTTCTCGCTGACAACGCTGAAGCTGAGGTAGATCGCTTGCGATCGGGTATCGAGCTGTCGGGCAAACGCGTGCTGGTCGTGGGGCTGGCGCGCACCGGCATCGCCACGGCGCTGTTTTGCGCCGCCCGCGGCGCCCGCGTCACCGCCAGCGAGGAACGGCCCGAATCGCAGGTGGCCGAGGCGGCCGCGAAGCTCCGCGCCGCGGGTTGCGCGCTCGAGCTCGGCGGCCACCGCGGCGAAACTTTTCTCGCCCAGGACCTGATTGTGCCCAGCCCCGGCGTGCCTCCGACGATGTCGCATCTGGCGGCGGCGCGCGCCCAGGGCGTCCCCATCTGGAGCGAGGTCGAACTCGCCTGGCGTTTCCTGCGC
>Ga0207646_10000588_pt1 | contig 47466 bp, 44 predicted proteins | sample KBSK5502metaG_FD_184343 | JGI IMG/M metagenome (GOLD analysis project Ga0207646, IMG submission 184343) | Corn, switchgrass and miscanthus rhizosphere microbial communities from Kellogg Biological Station, Michigan, USA - KBS K5-50-2 metaG... | ecosystem: Host-associated > Plants > Roots >...
ATCCTTCTTGAACGGTTGCTGGCGACGGCTTCAATCGAAGAAATCCGCGGCGAGATCGGACGGTACTCGATGGACGCGGCCGCTCTTCATTACCGCGTTTACGTGCTCGGCCATGATCGGCAGGTCCTCGAGTTTCGCCTGGCCGCACAGCGCGCGCAGGCTCGACTTCGCAAGCCACAATAGTCATTAACGGAATGCAATTCCTGGTCGACCTCGACGACAAGGCCCAGCGCTGGCTGACCGAACATCCCAGCGCGGATGCGATGGTGATCGCCTATCAGGACACGCGTTGTTGAGGCGGGGGTCACATCCGTGACCTGCGGCTCCGTCGGAGTCGGCGAGAAGACCAGGACTCGGGCCAGCTGATCGACATCGGCGAGGTCGCCGGTAGGCGAGTCCTCCTCGACCGCCGGATTCTCGCTCGCATGCCGCATACGATCCCGGTCACAGTGGGCGGCATCGGACCATTCCGCGGCCTGCATCTCGCGTTCTCGGGCGAAGAGTGGGCCCAGCTCCTATATGACATCCCTCGCCTTGAATCGCGACCGCGAATCTGATAGGGTCCGGCTGTTTTGGTGCCGCACGGCGGCAAGTTCGATCCGCGATCCACCTCTCTTTCGCCGGCCGGTCGGGAGTTCCTCCGATTCGTGCTGGTTGCCCTCACCTACTGGCTGGCGGCCCGCCTCAGCCTGAACCTGGCGCTCGTTCACGGCCAGGTCACGCCCATCTGGCCCCCCACCGGTATCGCACTGGTCGCGATTCTGCTCCTCGGCCATCGGGCAGCGGCCGCGATCGCGGTGGCCGCATTTGCGGTCAATCTGCCGATTGGCCCGTCACCACTCGGTGCGGCCGTCATCGCCGGCGGTAATACTCTTGCGCCGCTAGCGTCGGCCGAGCTGCTGCAGCGGGCCGGGTTTCATCTCGAGTTGGATCGTTTGCGCGACGCGATCGCGATCATCCTGCTGGGAGCGCTGGCCGGCATGTTGATCAGCGCCACCGTCGGCACATTTGTCCTCGTGCTATCCGGGTCGGTTCCCGCCAGCAACTTCTGGCCAACCTGGGCGGTCTGGTGGGCGGGCGATGCGATGGGGGTGCTGCTGGTGGCGCCATTTCTCTTGAGCCTGCTACCACGCGTGTCCGGCCCGCCTCTGACGTGGGGGCGTGCCGCGGAGCTGGGCGCGCTGCTGCTCGGCACCGCGATCGTGACCTACCTTCTGTTTCAGAATCGGCTGCGGCTCGAGTACCTCGTTTTGCCGCTCATCGCGGTGGCCGCCTGGCGTTTCCGGCAGCGCGGGGCCGCGCCCACCGCGCTCATCGCGTCCATTGTGGCCATCTGGTCTGCCGTCCATGGAGCCGGCTCCTTCGCGAATGAGACCCTCTTCGAGAAAATGGTGACGCTCCAGGCCTTCAACGTCAGCCTGGCCCTCGCCTCGTTCGTCCTCTCGTCCTTCATCGAAACCCACGAGCGCAAGGAAGAGCTCTCTCGTCTCTACCTCTCCGAGCAACTCGCGAATCAGTCCAAGACGGCCTTCCTCAACATGGCAGCGCACGAGCTCCGCACCCCGATCTCCGTGCTGAGCGGCTATCTCTCGATGCTGACCGACGGATCCCTCGGTCCCGACGGTTGGAAGCGCGCGGTCGAGATCCTGAGCGGCAAGACTCGCGAGCTGAAGAACATGGTGGACCAGCTGCTCGAGGCCGCGCGCACCGAAGCCAGCCCCAGGCCGCACGCACTGAGCCTGATCGACCTGCGCGATGTCGTGCGACAGGCGGTCGAGCGCGCTCGCCCGCGAGCCGATCTGCTGGGCGCGGAGATCGCCACGAGGCTCGGGGTTAACGGCGTCCCGGTCGAGGCGGACCCGGCGCAGTTGGCTCGCATCCTGGACAACCTGATCAACAATAGCCTGACCTACACGGTGCGTCTGCCCCGACTATCGATCTCGGTTGCAACCGAGGGCGCGCATGGCATCATCCGCGTCGCCGACAACGGCGTGGGGATTCCCGGGAATGACTGGGAGCGCGTTTTCGAACGTTTTCATCGAGGCAATGACCCGGCGTTTTCCACCGTGCCAGGTACGGGCCTCGGACTTTACATCAGTCGCCAGCTGGCCGAAGGGCACCGCGGCGGGCTCGCGATCGAACACAGCGAGCTCGGCGGTGGAACGATCTTCGCGCTCACCCTTCAGATTGCCGCCGCCTCGACGCTCGCCATGACGATTCCCTACCGGCGCTACGCTGCCACCTCCCCGCAGCGAGGGTCAGGGTGGGGGGTCTGACAGAATGACCGGATTGGACTCGATCAGCTGAATCTCCTCAGCTCGACTCGCGTGCTGCTTATGCGGCACGCCGACGTCGAGAATCCCCATCGCATCCTCTATGGACACCTGCCCGGTTTCCATCTGAGCGCGCTCGGGCGAGCGCAGGCGTCGGCGGTGGGTCGGTCGTTACGAGATACCGGCATTCGCCGGATCGTGCACAGCCCGCTCGAGCGCGCCCGCGAGACGGCCGAGTTGGTCAACGCCGAGCTTCCGGCGCCAGTGCCGCTCATCGAGGAGCCGGCGCTGGTCGAAGCGGAGTTCGGGCGTTATCTGCAGGGCGCGCCCTACTGGCAAATCCCGATCGTGCGCCCGCGGTGGTTCGTGCACAAGGTCCGGCGAGGCACGCTCCCTGGCGATGAAACCATCGAGCAACTCGGAAGTCGCGTGCTCGGTGTGGTGCATCGGCTCGCTCGCGAGCATCCGGGTGAAGTGTCGCTGTGCGTAAGTCATGCCGACCCGCTGCAGGCGGCCTGGATTCTGATCGAGAGCCGCCCTCAGAATGAACGCGAGATGGCCCGCAAGACCGTGGGCCGAGCCGGCATTTTGCAGCTTGACCTCGACGGCGAGCGCATCACGTCGGTCCGCTACCAGCCCGCCCCGAAAGTCGCAATTTCCTAAAAATTTCGCCGCTCGGGAGGGCCGGCGGGCCCTCCCGACGCATTGGCGGTACTAGCGCTTCGAGCTGATGCGGCCGGCGTGCTACGCTGCTAGCTCGGGTTCCACGCGGAGGAGGTGCCGCTGATGCTTGGGGGCGTTCGACTGCGCAGTTTCGCGCTTGTCCTTGGGCTTGCGATGGCAACCGTGCCTGCCGGGTTGGCGCCGATCGCCGGACAGGCCGTGGCGCCGATCGTCGGCGCGCCGGATGGCCCCGGCAGCCTGTCCCACTTCGACCTCGCGCGCAAGGACTGCCTGGGCACCGCGCGTAACCAGACATCCAAAGTCTGGTTCACGGTCGCCAACGGCGTGCTCAGTGACGTCTACTTTCCCACCGTTGACAACACCAACGTCGAGACCCTCCAGTTCATCGTCAGCGACGGCGCGACCTTCACGGATCTGCAGGCCCGCGACATGACCTACACGATCAACGCGCCGGATTCGCGCTCGCTCGTCTGCCGTGTGACCAGCACGGCGAAGAGCGGCCGCTACCAGATCACGACCGACTACCTGACTGACCCGGCGCGTAACACGGTCCTGATGCATAGCAGCTTCGTGCCGCTGAGTGGAACGGTCCCCAACTATCACCTCTATGTTCGATACGACCCGAGCATCAACGGCAACGGCGGCGGCGGCTCCGGCAACGGCGGCGGCGACTCGGGCGTGATCGACACCTCGACGGGTCACAACGTGCCGGTCGCGTTCGACACAACCATCACGAGCCAGGCCGTCAATCGCACCTACGCGGTCCCGGTCTATAGCGCGCTCGACGCCTCGAGCCCGTTCACCCAGGTCACCAATGGCTTCGCCGGCGCCGGAAGTGACGGCCTGGTACAGCTCGAGGCGACCCACGGCCTTGCCGTAATCTACGGGTCGGCGAATAACGGCAACCTGGTCCAGACGAGCCAGGTCGATCTTTCGAGCGGCGGGGATTTCTCGCTCGCGGTCGGCTTCGGCACGTCGCAAGCGGACGCGGTCACGGCCGCCGAGGGCACACTGGGCGCGCCCTTTGGCCAGGTGCGCAAGGCGTTCAGCGCCGGCTGGGAAGCCTACGATGCGGCGCTGACCGCCCCGCCCGGCAGTTTCGCGGGGATGACCCCGAGCCAGTGGCGGCAGCTCGTCGACGAGTACTACCTCGGCGCGAACGTCATCAAGGCGAGCGAGGACAAGACGTTTCCCGGCGCCATCGTCGCCAGCCTCGCGTCGCCATGGGGCCAGGCGATCTCGGCGGGGGATCCCAACAACCTCTATTTCGGCTCGTACCGCGAGGTCTTCGCGCGCGATCTTTACGAAACCTGGAGCGCGCTCCTGGTGGACGGCGACCTCGCGACCGCGCGGGACGCCGTCACCTTCCTCTTCAACCGCCAGCAACGGCCGGATGGCTCGATGCCGCGCAACAGCCTGCTCAACGGCCAGCTCGCGCCCGACTCCTTCGGCACGCAGCTCGACGAGGCGAGCTATCCGATCCTGATGGCGGCACAAATGGGCATGACCGACGCCACGCTGTACCAGAACCACATCCGGCCGGCGATCGACTTCGTGATCGCGCACGGTCCGGCTTTCGGCGTCGAGCGCTGGGAGGAGCAGGGTGGCTATTCGCCGTCGACGATCGCGGCCGAGGTCGCCGGACTGGTGGCGGCCGCCCACATCGCGGACCTCAATGGCGACGCGACCACCGCCGCCATCGCGCGCGGCGTCGCTGACGACTGGCAGCGGAGCCTGCCCGGCTGGGCGGTCACCACCAACGGCCCGCTCGCCGACCATCCTTATTACATCCGTTTGTCGAAGACTGGCGATCCCAACGCCGCGATCTCCTACAACGTGGGCAACGGCGGACCGACGCTCGACCAGCGCTCGGTCATCGACGCTGGCTTCCTCGAGCTAGTGCGCCTCGGGCTCGAGCCGGCTTCCGACCCGACGATCGCCGGGTCGCTCCCAATTGTCGACGCAACCATCGCGTCCTCAACGTCGACCGGGAACGGATGGCACCGGTACAACGGCGACGGCTACGGTGATGCTGCCAGTGACGGCCACCCCTGGGCGCCGACGGGCCGGGGAACCGGGCACCTCTGGCCGGCGCTCGGCGGCGAGCGGGGGGAATACGAGATTGCGATCGGCGCCACCGGCGCGGCGCTGCCGCGGCTCAGCGCGATGGCAGGTGGCGCCTCCGGGGTCGGCCTCATCCCTGAACAGGTCTGGGAACTCGCCAATCTCGCCGCCTCACCCTATGGCAGTGATCCGACGACCGCGTCGATCGGGTTTGCGAACGGCCACCCAGCCGGGTCGGCCGCGCCGCTCACCTGGTCCGCCGCGCAATACGTGCGCCTGATGCGTGACCTCGCCACCACCTCGCTACTCGAGCGACCCGCCGACACAGTCAATCGCTATGTCGCTCACGAGCAGGGGCAGACCTCGCTCACCCTGACCGCCCCTGCGAACAACTCGTCGGTCTCCGGGTCGTCGACGACGGCGACCGTGACCGTGACCGGAACGTCGGTTGCGGGGAACAGCCTCGACGTCGCCGCCACCAACACCGACATGAACAGTCAGACCACCACGGCCAGCACCACGGCACAGCCGGACGGTAGCTTCAGTGTGCAGCTGCAGGTGAGCGGCGGGACGACGGTACTGAACGTGGTCTCGACCAGCGCGTCGGGCGCGACCGCACATGCTCAGGTCAGCGTTGTCTACGACTTCACGCCCGGCACCCTGGTCCTCGATGTCACTGACCCCAGCTTTGACGACAACGGTCCCGGGAACTATGCCTATCCGACGGCGTCAGACTTCCATGCCGGCGCCTTCGACCTGCAAGACTTCCGGGTGATCGAAAGCCCCGACGGCGCGACCACCACGTTCAAGGCACAGATTCGCAACCTCTCCCCCACCTTCGGAAGTCCGCTGGGCGCGCAGCTGCTCGACGTGTACGTGCACGATCCGAGTGCCGCGGCCGCAGACACCTCGACGGCGGCCTCCTTCGCACAGCGCAATTATCAGGTCGGCGCGACCGGCGCCTGGGATCGGCTGATCGAAGTGCAGGGATTCGGGCAACGGTACATCGACGCGCACGGCACTGGGAAGGGAACGGTTGCGATCAGCGCCAACGCCATCTCGCGCTTCATTACCTTCAGTGTCCCGACCAGCAGCCTGGGCGGCACCCCGACGAGCGGCTGGGGATTCACCGTCGTGCTCACCGGACAGGACGGCTTCAGCCCGGACCAGGCGCGCAGCTTCGCGCCGACGCCGCAGCCATTCCAGTTCGGAGTCTGCGCCACAGTCAGCAGCGACCCGCACTGCACGGTGGATCCGAACACCGTTCCGAAAGCCCTCGACGTCCTGACCCCGCCAGGCGTGCTCCAATCGGACGAGCTCGACTACACAATCCACAACCCGGTGATCGTCCAGCCCGTTACCATCCCCTGATCCGCGGATAGCGGGCGGGAGAAAATGTCGACTGAAATGCCGCCGGCCGGTAAAGACCCAGCGGCCTCGACCAAGCTGCAAATCCTGGCCACTGAGCACTGGAGCCTGCTCGCTACCCGCTCGCTGAGCTACAACGAATCCCTGAGTCGGGTCACCATATTCCTGGCCATCCTGTCCGGCGCGATGATCGCGCTCGCGCTGGTCGCGCAAGTCTCCCGCTTCGGTCCCGCGTTCATCTCCATTGCTATCCCCCTCCTCGCCGTGGTCGCGTTCACCGGCGTCTCCACCATCGCCCGACTGATGCGCCTCAATCGCGAAGACTTCCGCTGGGTGATTGGAATGAACCGGCTCCGACGCGCCTACCTCGAGCTGCATCCTGAGTTGGAGCCCTATTTCATCACCGGCCAGTATGACGATGTGCCCGGTGCACTCCAGACGCTTGGCGTCGATCTAACCGCAGGTGGACGAGTCGGTTCGATGCTTCATGTGCTTCAAACTCTCCCGGGGATGCTTTCAGTGATCGTCGCATCGGTGGTCGGCGCGATTGGAGCTTTGGCCGCCCTCGCGATCGGTCTACCGCCCGTGGGCGTGGTCCTTACGGCCGCAGCGGCGTTCCTACTGGCATTCGTGTGGCTGACGATTTGGGGCCGGCGCGGCGTGCGTCGCCGGGACCCCAGCCTTGAACCTCGATTCCCCTCCCCGCGTGGTTCAAAGGATTCCCCGCGCTAGCGCGGCGGTGCTGATGATTGGCCCGCCGATCGATGCGGCGTCTGTGCATGTCAAACGCGCCCGCGGACGAACCCAGGGCTGTCCGCGTGGCATCGACAACTGACGGCGGGCCGACGACCGCGACCCGAACGTCGTGGGGCGCCAGGTTGTGCAGAGCCGACGCGAACAAGCCGACGAAGGCGAGCAGGAATCCAAGGCTAAAGAGCAACGGTCGAAGGACAGAGCGAACGACCAACATCCGGAGTCCTCGATAACGAATACCAGCGACCTGATCGGCGGCCGATGAGGAGAATAGCCGGTCGTCCGCGAAGCGGTTGGCTTAGGGCAGACCCGTATGGATCGCGCAGGGTCTGCCCTGATGACAGTCGTGGCGGCACGTGATTCAATCGCCGATGGGCGCCCGGGGAGGACTCACTGTTGGACAAACCATTTGGCGTTTTCTCGCCCTGGCAGCTCTTGCCACCGGGCTGCTGGTCACGTTCCTGGCGTCGCAGCGACAACCTCGGAGTGCGAAGCCGTCAGTGGCACACTCACGTGGACGGCAAATCTCAACAACCTGACCACGCAAGGGACGATCAGCGGAGACCTGGAGGGTGCAACGTTTTTCCAGGGTGACGGCACCTCCTTAACCCCGGTGACCGCCACCAGCTCGCCGCCGCTCCTGGGCGATCAGTCGACCGGGAAGGTCGCTGGGACGACGGGCCACCTGTACTTCAACTTCCAGACCGAGGCCATATTCGCCAATACCTATACTCGCCAGGTCTGCGGCTAACGATGTCGAGGCTGGGGTCGAAACGCCACGTCGGATCCGCCGCAGTGCTGGTTTTCGCATTGCTGGCGAGCCTGGCCGGCCCAGCTTCGGCCGCAACAGCCACAACGACAGAACCGGCTGCCACCACCGAGAACGACCTACTCCTCGGTGGCACCCAACACTCGATTAGCCTCGACTACGCCAACATTGATGCGCCGATAGCCGGAGTTGCCGGCGGACAAGGAATCGTCTTCGTCGGCGAGCCGCTCAACGGCGCGGTCGCGGCGTTGTCGAGGCTCACGGGGCAGCCGGTCGGAGTGCTGCCGCCGCCGCCGAACGGGTTCGCGCTCCCCTTCATCATTCACTCGGTCGGGGAGGGCCGCGTAGCCGTCCTCGACGCGGGTGGTCTTCCCCAGCCAGCGCCGTTTGTTCCTGCCAGCCCGACCATCTACGAGTACGCCTATGGCTTCAGCCCAGACCACGGGTTCTCTGCGAGCCTCGTGCGCACTGTGAGCTTCGCTGGCGTGCCGGTTGGTTTCTCCGAAGACTTCGTTCGATTGGACGATGGCCGCTTCCTGGTGTCCGATGCGATTCTGGGAAGCATTTGGGTCATTCAGCTCGACGGCACGATCACTCCCGGCATCGTCCCGAAGGCCTTCGATCCCCAGGACCTCATCCCAACGCTGGCCTTGTGCCCAACAATGCCCGAGATCACTGTGAACGGCCTTCCGTTCCTGTTCACCGGATCGACGCTGCCGGGAGTGTCGCCCATGGCCGTACGCGACGGCACGGTCTACTACTATTCGCCCTGCGCCCGCGGCATTTACGCCTTTCCCCTCGCGATCCTTTCCGACAGCCGGCTGCCATACCAACGGGCGTCCGACATCCACCTCGTGGCGCCGACCCCATCGGACGTCCAGGTTGAGGAGCTTCTCGATTTCAGCTTCAACCCATTTGATCCATCGGATCCATACCTGTACGCGGCCGACCCGCTCCAGCTCCAGGTCATCCGCATCGATCTCACGAACGGCGCCAGGCAGGTCCTCGCCAACGACCCAAAGCTCTTCGACTTCCCGTCCTCACTGGGCTTCTTGCCACCGCTGGGTGGTGTGTCGGAACTCCTGGTCGTATCCAACCAGCAGGAGCGGACTCCGCTTACGAATGACGCGGTGTCGCAGACCACATTCAACTTCCCCTTCATCGTGGCGAAGGTGCTGATCACGCCTTGAGGCCAACGCTGAGCGGGGCCGACCGGTACTTCCTCGGCTACCGGCCGGCCGAGCAGGAGCGGCTGCAGCAGCAGGCGGAGCAGCTGGCGGAGGAGGCGCGCCGGCTCTTCGAGCGGATCGGGGTGGGTCCAGGAGCGCGCGTCCTGGAGATCGGTTGCGGACCACGCGGCTGCCTCGATCTTCTCGCCGAACGGGTGGGACCTACCGGGACTGTGGTTGGGGTCGAGCGGAGCGAGGACTCGGTCAACCGGGCTCGGAAGCTCGTCGCAGAGCGGAGCCTCGGCAACATTGAAGTCCTTCACGTCGACGGGCGCCACACGGCCCTGGCGAGAAGCTCCTTCGACTTTGTCACCGCCCGACTGGTCCTGGTGAATGTGCCCGCACCCGAAGAAATCGTCGTAGAGGCTGTGGCATTGGTGCGACCGGGAGGTACGGTGGCCTTTCACGAAGCCGACGCGGTGGCCCACGTGTTCGATCCGCCACTGCCGGCGTGGGCTCGCCTGAATAACGTCCTTCAAGCCTACGCCAAACTGAATGGGATCGACTCGTTCATCGGTCGTCGAGTGCCACGGCTTCTGCGTGATCATGGATTAGTTGACATTCACATCAATCCCCTGATTTACGTCTACCCCCCGGGCCATGCGCGCCGAACGCTTTCGCTGCATTTCGTCGAGAACCTGAAAGACCGTCTGTTGGCGCAACACCTGATCGAAGAACGAGACCTCAACGCGTTGATGGAAGACCTCAGGCGACATCTCGAGAATCCCGAAACGGTCGTCCTTTCCCATCTCTTCATCCAGGCGTGGGGCCGCAAACCTGATATGACCGACCGAGGGAGTTCGAGCTAGCGGAGGGCGTCCACTCCCGCATAAGCGAGGAAGTCGATCATCTGGAATGGCCCGCTTGTTGTCCCGTTCCGTCGTGGAAGAATTGGCTGCCAGTCGGGCTGGGCTGAAAGGTACGAGGACGGGTCCGCGGTCAGAAGTCCCACGATGACTTCTCCCACGATCCGCCCGCCGACTGGACCCAGCATGAGCCCGGTACTCGTGATCGGTGTTCCGACCGGGCCGACCGGTGAGGGAACCAGCGTCATCGTGCTGGTTTGCGTCACCCCGGATTCCGTGAGCACGTAGAACCACAGTGGCGTGCTCGTATCCAGGCCAAGGCCGTAGCCCGCGAGCTCCGAGAAATGGTCGGGCGAGAGCACTGGTACGCCCAGGTGCTTGGCGACAGCCTGGCCCGACGGCAGGCTCCAGGTGACGTGGCGAAGCAGGTTGCGCTGTGGCAATGATTGCGGTGGGGTGTGGGGCGGGATGGCCCTGAGCGGAAGCGTGAACATTGGAGACGAAATCGTCGTGTCGATCTTCTTGTTCGGCTTGACACTGCCGTCGCCGAAGTTGAAGAAAGTCCGCCAGCCGACGAATCGCCGGGGAGCTCGGGTGCCGCCGGAAAGATCGCCAGGATCGGTGAACGCCGCACCACCACCGTCCTCGGGATGCTGTGACGGATCGAAGATCAGCCCGAAGAATTGAGGCGCCACCCCAAAGGGCGAGTTTGGGTCCCCGGTGAAGTTGGCCCGGTAGGAAGGCCGGACCATGCTGTGTCCGAACCGATAGCTGCCGGACTGAAAGTCCACAGGAATGAACCCCTGGCCGGTCTTGGGGGCGAAGATCCGCGGACCATTCAGCAGGATGTCATCCACCATGGGTTGCCCGACGAAGAGGGGCAGGAACTCGTGAACGATCATCCACTGGTAGTGCCAGGTCGTGAGCAGGCGAGCGTTGAGGAAGACCGAAGTCGGGTCGGAAACGCCCTGGGCGCGGACGTGGTCGACGGCGTGGTTGTGGAACTTCAGGAAGGCGCAATGCAGTCCGGCGATGATCAGGTTCTCGTCGTTGCGCTGGTCGCCGATCACCGCGGTTGCGTCCGCGGGGTACGGGGCGAAATCCATCTTACGAGGCAGGTCCTCGAAGAGCCCGCCAAACCCCAGGAGGAACTTCGCCGGATCGTTTGGATCGTAGAGCTGCGGACTGCCGATGGGTCCGAGCCCGTAGACGGAGTCGAGGTCGAATTTCGCGGTTCGCGAGTTCGGGCTGGTGGTCGGCTCGGTTTGCAGGCCCAATGGCGAGGTCGCATCAAACGTCATATCGTGGTCCATGAACTGGCCCATGAACGTGGTACCGGCAGTGTGCGCCGGGTTGTTGGGATTATCCGTGCTCAGGGCAAGGTTCGTGATGAGCGCGACCGGCCCGCCGGCGCTCGGGTTCGAGGGATCAAACGTCAGGGCGTCCTGGGCATCCATCACGCCGCCCGGGCGCCCGATGTCCAGAAGGGCCGCCCGGACGGCATCCGTCGCCGGCGCGAACGGGTCCAGCATTGTGAAGATGCGCCCAAACGCCCCGGGGAACGCGGGGATTCCAGAAGTGGCGGAGCCGGCTTCGACCCCCAGAAGAATGCCGATGCGCAGGGCGACAGCCCCCGCCGCCCCTGCTCCGACCGTCCCAAGAAACCGCCGACGTGAGTAGCGAGTCCGCAGGTCAGGTAACCAGCGTTCCACTCAGCAGATTGAAGCGGCCTGGTCAGCGGATGTCATCAGGATCAACCCTGAAAATTGCGCGAGGGCTCACCCTTACCTGCGCTATAGTTCGGCACGGATCCGGCGCCCGAATGACAGGGCGTCGATAAGACGTACGGCGGGCAACAAGTGGGTACCTGGAGGAGAGGGCGCTGGCTCTGGCTGGCCGTGGCCGGTTTGGCGGGCGTCAGCGTGGCCGGGCTGGCCGTCCTTTCCTGGGCAAGCTGCGACTGCGACAAGGTCCCAGCCGCCACCGAGGCGGCGCGGGTCGTCGCGGGCTTTTCCTTTGTGGTGGCTGGGGTGGTCGGCCTCGCGCACCGACGCCTGCGCCGGGTTGGATTCCTGATGTCGGCGGTCGGCTGGACCTGGTTCGCCTACGAGCTTGGTTACATCTACCAGCCACTCCCGTACACGATCGCGAGACTCAGCGCCGGATTCTGGCAGCCGCTCCTCGCCCACCTGGCCATTGCCTTCCCCAGCGGCCGGCTGCGGTCACGGTTGGACCGGCTGGTGGTGACCTCCGCTTACGTCCTCTACTGGGGCACCAGCAGCGTGCTGCTGGCGTTCTGGTACCGGTATGGGCCAACCGGGGGGCAGACTCCGGGTCCGCACAATGCTGTTCGCAACCTTCTATCCGTCCACTACGATGCGCGCTGGCACGAAGCCGCGGAGTTCATCAGTCAGGCGCTCGTGATCTTGGTCGCAGTGGCTGTGCTGGCGGTGGTGTTCTGGCACTGGCGCACCGCGACTGTCGCGGCCAGACGGGCCCTGGACCCGCTCGTCTGGGCAAGCGGACCGCTTGCGGCTGTTGTCATCGCCTATACCGTCCTCGGGGCCCGTCAATTCCCCGCCTTCGCGCCGCTGGCTATGGTGGCGCTGCCGGCCAGCTTCCTGACCGGGCTCCTTCGGATGCGCCTCAGTCGCGCCGGTGTGGGACCGCTGGTGGTGGAGCTCGGGCAAACGCCTGCTGGCGATCGCCTGCAGGCGGTCCTGGCCCGCACGCTGCACGATCCGACGCTGCGGCTGCTGTATTGGGCGCGCGAACGGCAATCGTTCGTCGACACCGCCGGGCAGCCGGCTCATCTTGTGTCTGAGCGATCGACCCGGGTCGTCAGGCGGATCGACCGTGACGGTGAGCCGATCGCAGCCCTGGTCCACGATCCAGCACTCCAGGACGATCCAGAGCTGGTCGAGGCGGCGGTCGCGGCGGCCCGTCTTGCGCTGGAGAACGAGCGGCTGCACGCGGAGGTCAGCGCCCAGCTGGTGGAAGTTCGGAGCTCTCGTGCGCGCATCATCGCGGCCGGCGACGCCGAACGGCGGCGGGTCGAACGCAACCTGCACGATGGCGCCCAACAACGCCTCGTCACCCTCTCAGGTGCGCTCAAGCTCGCACAGACGCGCCTCCACGGCGAGGCCGACGGTCAGCTGGGCCCGGTCTTTCAGGAGGCCGCCCGCGAACTGGATCTTGCACTTGCCGAACTCCGAGAGCTGGCGCAGGGAATTCATCCGGCAATCCTGACTGAGGCGGGACTCGGACCCGCGCTCGAGTCGCTTGCCCAGCGTTCGTCGGTGCCGGTCCGCGTCCTGGCGGCTCCAGAGCACCGCCTGGATTCAGAGGTCGAGGCGGCTGCCTACTTCGTAGTGTCGGAGGCAATTGCCAACGCGATGAAGCACTCGCGGGCCTCGCTGATCAGCGTTCAGGTGCGCCAGACGGAGGCCGAGCTGCTGATCGAGGTCGCCGATGATGGGATTGGCGGCGCTGCATTGAACCGAGGCGCTGGACTGCAAGGAATTGCCGACCGGGTGAGGGCGCTCGACGGCTCGCTGGACGTGATCAGCCCGGACGGCGCCGGAACCCGCGTCATTGGCCACATCCCCTGTGCTCAATTGGCAGCGCATCGCTTTGCTGCAGCTCACACAGAACACGCAGGACGGATGGCAACCTGACGGCTTTGCGGGTCGTCGTCGCCGATGACGCCGTGCTCTTTCGTGAGGGCGTGATCAGGATCTTGGCCGCAGCCGGTTTCGAGGTGGTTGGGCAAGCCGGGACCGCGCCGGCGTTGCTCGAGCTCGTGCAAAGCCAGGCACCCGACGTTGCCATCGTCGACATCCGGATGCCCCCCACCCACACCGACGAAGGGCTGGTGGCCGCTTGCCAGATCCGCGATCTCGAGAAGCGGGTGGGCGTCCTCGTCCTGTCGCAATACGTCGAGACGCATCACGTGATGCGTCTCCTCGGCGAGCGTCCTGGAGGCGTCGGTTACCTACTCAAGGACCGCGTCCGGGATGTCGAGGAATTCGCCTCGGACGTGCGTCGCGTGGCAGATGGCGGATCAGTCATCGATCCGCTCGTCGTCTCGCGCATGCTTGGTAAGTCGCGCCGGGACAGTCTGCTGGACGACCTCTCGGATCGGGAGAGGCAGGTTCTCGGGCTGATGGCCGAGGGCCGATCCAACCAGGCCATCCGCGAGCGCTTGCGTCTGAGTGGCAAAACGGTGGAGGCTCACGTGCGCAGCATCTTCTCCAAGCTCGAGCTCCCGGAGACGCCCGACGACCACCGTCGCGTCTTAGCGGTGCTGGCCTACCTGCGGGTATAACGCAATCGCCGGGACGCCAAAGCCCGCTAAGACGCCCAAACTCAGCGCAACTGCCACCGCTCCACGTCGATGGTGATGAAGTCAGGAAACGGCAGAACCCAACCGTACTGACCAAGCGACATCTTGACGCGACGTTTTAACGGATACGGGATGCCATGTGATACCCCGTGCTGGAAGATGACGTGGGCCGCTCTTGCATCGCGGGCCGCGGCCACAGGTGTGTAGTCATTGCGCCTGAGGAGCCCGGTGGTCCTGTCAAACCAGAATCGCTGGATTCGGCTGTGCACGGGCAGATTTGTCCCATAGTCCGCTTGCAACAGGCCGTCGCTGAGCTCGGTCCACTCGATGTCGGTTCGCATCAGCTGGTATGGGAGAGAGTAATAGCCCCAGAAGGCGTAGCCCAAGAAATAGACCAGATTCAACCGGTCCCATTTGGTGGTCACGCTGGCATTCTGCAGATGCTCCCGGGCATCCGCGCGTTGCTCGAGGATCCTGCCGCTCGGCGACACGATCATCACACTGAAACCGTCGAGAACACCGCTATCACCCGCTTCGTCGACAGGGTCGATAACGGTATGGGGACGTCGAACGTCAACCATGATCCTTGCGTGCGGCGGGATATTGATCCCTTTCAGTTGAAACAGGAGACCTCCGACAGTCACGGTGCTGTCCACCGCAATCGCATCTTTCCAGACTGTCTCACCGCCATAGGCCTTCAGCGCTCGCGCTGCGGTCGGTGAGAGCGCGCCTGGCGGTGAAGACCGGGTGTTCGTCGATGGCGCCTGATCCAGGGCGGCCGGCGTCAGCGTGTTGTCGTACACCGTCCATAGCCCATAGCCGACCAGCAAGGCGAGCAGGAACCCCAGGATCGCTGCGACAACGGTGACCAGCCTGGATCTGCGTCTTTTCCGCGGAACAGTTGCGCGTATCGCCGTCATAAAAACCCTCTCGAATGCCTCGCTCAACACGAACTATCGGCCATGACCGCACGTATGTCCATACCCGTCTGCTCGCCGCCTCACAGGCTGACCGTATGGCGATCACGTCGTAAGCTGCCTGCGTAGTGGAGCCGGTTCGCGAACGCGGCGCGATGCGCGAAATCGTGGCCGATCGCTCGGTCGCCGTCGTGTTGGCGCTAGCGCTGTTCGTCAACCTCGGCACGGGCATGGTGCTTCCCATCCTTCCGCTCTACGCTCGGTCATTTGGCGTCGATTACGCGGAGGCCGGCCTGCTGGTCGCCGCCTTCTATATCGCGCGGCTCGTCTTCGACCTGACGGCCGGCGAGGTGCTCGACCGTTTGGGCATCGCCGCCGCGGCCGCGGTCGGCCTGCTCGCCCTGGCGGTGGGCGCGTTGTTCACCGGGCTCAGCCCCAGTTTTCTCCTCGCCGTCTTCTGCTGGGCCATCGCCGGTGCCGGCGCCGCGATCGTGTGGGCGGCGATGTACAACGCCCTGATCCGGTTCGTGCCCAGGAGCCGCATGGCCCGCGCCCTCAGCCTGTTCTATGGGGCCTTCAACGGCGGCATCGTGGCCGGCGGGTTCTTGGGCGGCCTGATCGCGGGTCGCCTCGGGCTTCCCGCGCCACTCTTCTTCCTGGCCGCGATCGCGGCGGGACTTGCCGGTCTGATACAGGTCTTCCTTCCCAGGCGGCCACGACCACCCGTTGCGGCGACCGCTTCCGATCCTGCCACGATCGTCAGCACGAACCCCTCGCGCTCTGGCCGACTCTCGACCGCGGCCCTATTTCGAATTCCCGGCTTCGCGGCCGCGGTCGTCGCCCTGCTCGCGAATCTCTGGATGTTCGGCGCGGTCTTCAACACCCTGGTGCCGCTTTATGCCCGCGACGTGCTTCGGCTCTCTCCGGTTGGCATCGGCATCCTCTTTGCCGTGGCGCTGGCCGCGGAGTTCCTCGCCTACTACCCGGCGGGGAACTGGGCCGATACGCGTGGGCGACGCTACGTCCTGATCCCGGCCTTCGCCTGCCTGGCCCTCACTGCCCTGGTGCTGGGCTGGGCCAACAGCGTGGTCCTGTTTGGCGCCCTCCTATCACTGCTGGCGGTCGCCTCCGGGTTTTCGGGCGTTCCGCCCGCGGCGATCCTCGCGGACGTCCTCCCGGGTAATCGATCGGCCCGCGGCGTCGCGATTTTCCGTTTCGGCGGCGACCTGGGCTTCAGCCTCGGGCCTCTTGTCGCCGGTATCACCGCGGCGAGCCTGGGGTTCAAGGCGGCCTTCGCCATCGCCGGAATCCCGTCACTGGTCGCGCTCGTGGTGGTGGCGGTAGGCCGCGAAACGCTGGGCGCGGAGGTCGTGGACTAACGAGCCGCGGCGAACGCGGCGAGGGATTCCTCCCGAGGCTTCACGAATTTCTCCGCCGTCCCCACTGACCGGAGGAACTCGATCGCGTTTTTGAACAGGTATGAGCCTTCCTCGAGATGCTCCACCCAAACGTTGCTGGCCTCCTGCGGATCGCGCTCGAGATCGTACAGCTCGGGGGCTTCCGACGGTCCGCCCATGATCAGAGACCAGCGCCGCGTCGATACCGTCACCGGCATGTAGCTCGCGATCCGCCGGCGGCGTGAGTCGACCGCGCTGGTCAACTCTCCCTTCGCAAAGTACAGCGGCCATGAGCTGACCACAAACGGCCGATGCTCGACCGCGTGGCCGCTAAGCAAGTCGCGCACGGACCTGCCCTGCACTTGCGCCGGGAGCTCGACGCCCGCCAGGTCCAGGATGGTGGCCGGGATGTCCGGCGCGGTGGTCAGCGCCTGACGACGCCCCGGCTGAATGCCCGGGGCTCGAACGATGAACGGCACGCGATAGAGCTCCTGGTACAGCGGCGACCAGCCAATCGTCAGCAGCCACGATTTCGAAAACCACTGCGGCACTTCGGCATCGGCCGAGAGCGTCGCATCGGGATCGTGGATCCACTCGGCCTTGCCGAAGTAGCCGTGCTCGCCGAAATAGTGGCCGTGATCCGAAGTGAAGACCACGATCGTGTTCGAGGCCACCCCCAGCACCTCAAGCTTGTCGAGCAGCATCCCGATCCAGCGGTCGACCATGGTGACCTTGCCGCAATAGGCAGCGTGCGCAACGTCGACATCATCCTTACTGAGGCCGGCCTCTTTCCACTTCGCATAGGCCGGATACGGCGCGGGCCCATGAAAATCCGGCCGGTAGAGCTTGACGTAGTAGTCGGGCGGATCCCACGGTTCGTGCGGGTCCCAGGTGTCGACGTAAAGAAAGAACGGCATGTCGCGATGGCGCTCCAGCCAGCTGTCGGCCGCGCTCATCGTACGCGCCACCAGCCGGTCCCGCTCCGTGCGCCACAGCGCCCGCGCATCGGCGCGCTCCTGCGGGCGGGTGTCGTCGCCCTGGCCGCGGATCCAGATAAAGTCATCGAAGCCACGGTCGTAGCCATAACCGTCGCGGATGAAGAACGGGGTGTCGACGACCCCCATGGTCAGGTAGCCCGCGCGGGACAGCATGGCCGGCAGCGTGTCGAGTTCGGCCGGCAACGGCTCCCAGCCCATGAACGTGAAGGAGAACCGCCCCGTCAGGAAATCGGCGCGCGCCGGCATCGTCGGGAACGACGAAATCCGATGCTGGTCGAACACCACCGAGCTCGCCGCGAGCCGATCGAGGTTAGGGGTCCGGATCGAGCGGTTGCCGTAGGCCCCAAGGTGATCGCGCCGGAAGGTGTCCGACACGATCATCACGATGTTGGGGCGCGCTGTCATGTCATTAATCTAACCGCGTGAGGTCAAAGCTGGAAACTCGAACCGGTGGTCACCTCGTGATCGAATGCCTACAGGCCCTCGGCGCCGAGGTGGCCTTCGGATTGCCCGGCATCCACGCCTTGCCGTTTTGGGAGGCGCTGCGGTCGAGTCCGATCCGGAGTCTAAACTTTCGCACCGAGCTGAACGCCGGCTTCGCGGCGGACGGCTACGCGCGCGTCAGCGGACGGCCCGCGCCCCTGCTCCTCTCAACTGGCCCGGGCGCATTGAACGCGTTGACCGCCCTGATGGAGTCCGCGACCGCCTACGTGCCGGTCGTCGCCATCGCCAGTCAAATTCCCCGGGAGATGATCGGCAAACGGCGTGGTTACCTGCATGAGCTCCACGACCAGCTCGCGTCATTTGCGCCAATCGTGAAGTGGGCTGCTCGCCTCGAGAGCCTCGAGCAGCTGCCGGATTTGCTGACGCAAGCCTGGCAACAGTCACTGACTCCGCCGAGCGGCCCCACCTACCTCGAGATCCCGGTGGATCTTCTCCAGGCAGAAATCCGTGAAATACCCCTCCGCCTTGCCGAGATGGTTCTCTCCCCGACTATGCGGGAGGGTCAGGGTGGGGGGTCCCTGAAAGAGGCGATCGATTTGCTCTCTCGCTCCGAGCGCCCCGTGATCTGGGCTGGCGGCGGCGTGCTGCGCTCACAGGCATCGAAGGAGTTGGCCGAATTTGCCGAGCGCCTCGACGCGCCAGTCGCTACCACCTACATGGGCAAAGGCGCGTTTCCGGAAGACCATCCGCTGTCCGCCGGCTCAGCCTGCGATGACCGCGCGTTCCAGGAGTTGCTCGAGCAGGCCGACGTCGTGCTGGCCGTCGGCACCGAGCTGGGAGCCGAGACGACGGGCCAATACCGACTTCGATTCAGCGGACGTCTGATCCACATCGACGCTGACCCGTCGCGGATCGGCGCAACGTACCCTGCACTCGGCCTGGTAGGCGACGCCCGCGCCACCCTCCGTGCGCTGGCAACCTCCCTTCCCCATGTGGAGACAATTCCCTCCCCCCTTGTGGGGGAGGGTCAGGGTGGGGGGTCTTTTGGAAAGAAGCGAGCCCGCGCCGTCCGCGAACGAATCACTCGCGGGCTCGACGTCCAACATCGTGATCTGGAGCGCGACCTGCTTGACGCGATCAGGTCCGCGCTACCTCGCGACGCGGTGCATGCGTGGGACATGACGATCCTGGGCTACTGGGCCGCCTCGCACTTTCCCGCCCTAACGCCCCGGACCTTCCTCTATTCGCTCGGGTCCGGGACGCTCGGCTACGCGTGGCCCGCGGTGCTAGGAGCGAAGGCCGCGCTCCCGGAAACGCCCGCCCTCGCGGTGGTCGGCGACGGCGGCTTCCTCTACTGCATGTCGGAGCTCCTGACCGCCCGGCAACATCACCTCGACGCCAAGTTGCTACTGATCGACGACGGCGGCTATGGCATCCTTCGCGAGTATCAGCGCGAGGCGTACGGCGAGACCTATGGCGTCGACCTGATCCAGCCGGACTTCCTCGGGATCTGCGCCGCCTGCGGGGTGCAGGCTCGTGCCACCGCGGCCGAGCGGTTTGCTGCCGACCTTGCCTGGGCGCTCGATGTCGACGGCCCGGCCGCCCTCATCCTTCGCACAACCCTCGTCGCGGCGAAACCGACGCCCTGATGGCCGGGACAGCTTATCGCCGCGTGCTCGTCGACTCACCTCCGTATCCACTCGACATCGTCCGCACATTGCTCGAAGGCACCGGCGTCGACGTAGACGCCCCGCCACGGCCGTGGGCCGGTGACGACGTGGTGGGATTGCTGGTCGAGCGACCCGTGTCGGAGTCCGACTTCGAGCGGCTGCCCGCTCTGCGGGTGGTCGCGTCGAACAGCGCCGGCGTCGATCACATCGATATCGCCGCGGCCGCGCGCCGACAGGTCTGGGTCTGCAACGTCCCGGACTATTGCGTCGACGAGGTCGCCGACACCACGATCGCGCTGCTGCTCTCGCTGCTCCGCGGCATCGTCGTCCTCGACCGCAGCGTGCGAGATGGCATGTGGAATGACCACGCCGCGGGTCCGCTCGGCAGGCTTGCCGGAACCCGGCTTGGGATCGTCGGGTTCGGGCGCATTGGCCGGGCGGTTGCGCGGCGAGCACTGGCCATGGGCTTCGAGGTGTGGGCCGCCGATCCCCGGATCACCCCGAACACGATGTCCGAGGCGGGCGTCCGCCCGGTGGCACTCGAAGAGCTGCTTCGGAACTGCACCGCGTTGACGCTTCACGTCGCTCTGACGTCTGAGACCCGGGGGCTGATCGGCGGGCGCGAACTGGCGTTGATGCCGCGGGGCTCGTATCTCATCAATGCCGCCCGCGGCCCCCTGGTCGATCAAGCTGCGCTACTGGCCACCCTCGAGAGCGGTCAGCTCGCGGGGGCGGCCTTGGACGTCCTCGAGGTCGAGCCGCCAACGGCCGAGCACCCGGCGCCCCGGCACCCTCACTTGATCGTCACCCCGCACGCCGCCTGGTTGAGCTCGGAGGCCGAACGGGAAGTCTACCGTCGAGCGACCCTCGCAGTTCGGGCCGTGCTCGAAGGCCGGGTGCCCGAAGGCATCGTGAGCCCTCCCTCCCACAAAAATTCTGCTTGACACACCGAAATCTCGTCCTACAATCCGACCATGGCCTCCGTGGCGACGCGCCCGGCGACCCGTGCTGCGCCTTCCCCCTGGTCCCTCCCCCGATTTGAGGGCCATTCAGCCACGGAGAGCGTCCGGCAGATCGTCCGGGAGGCGATCGTCGACGGTCGAATCCCGGCGGGTGATCAATTGCGCGAGTCACGGCTGGTGGACATGCTCGGCACCAGCCGGGGCACCGTCCGCGAAGCGATCCGGCACCTGGTCCAGGAGGGCCTTGTCGAATACCGGATGCATCGCGGGGTCTTCGTCAAATCTCCCCTGCTCCGGGACCAGCTCGACGTCTATGTCGCTCGCGAGGCGATCGAGGTGTGGGCTGCCAGAACGCTGATCGAGCGGAGCGATGTCCTCGACCTCTCCGCGTTGGACGAAGCGCTCGCCACCATGCGCAGCCGGGAGGCGCGCCAGAAGCGCCCGACGGAGGACACCATCGCCGCCGACCTGCGCTTCCATCACGAGCTCGTCCGGCTCGCCGGCAGCGAGCGCCTGACCCGGGCGCACGAAACCTTCGCGGCGGAGACTCGCATGTTGCTGCGTCGCCATCCGCCCTATCCCTGGCGAACCTACGCCGGCGACCACCAACAGTTGGTGGATGCGCTGCGCCGGCGCGATCCGAAAACCCCGGACCTGGTGGCCGAACATTTGCGGCTTTCGGCGCGGCTGCTCAGAGGAAGAAGCGCCGACAAGAGCGAGGTGGCACACGCGATAGCCGACTGAAAGTCATTCCGACGAGCTCGATAAATCGGTCGAGGAGGAGGAAGTCGATGGCAGATACGCCGATTGAACGACTTGGGGACCTGACCGCGACCACGCTGACCCGCCGCCGGCTGCTGATCAATGCGGGGGTCATTGCCGGCGGGGTGATGCTGGCCGGCCCGCTGGCCGCCTGTGGCACCACGTCGACCAGCACTGGGGGCAGCCCAAAGCGTGGAGGCAATTTCCGTCTGGGAGTCACCGGCGGCGGTTCGGGCGACATCATCGACGGGCAGAAGATCGTAACCAAGCCTGACCAGGCGCGGCTGGTCGCCGGCTTCGAGACGCTGCTCGAGTACGACACAAACTACAAGCTGCAGACGACCGGCCTGGCTGAGTCGGTCACGCAGGATGCACCGGATAAGTGGACGATCAAGCTCAAGTCGGGCATCACGTTCCACAACGGCAAGACCCTTGGTGCTGACGACGTCATCTACTCGCTCCAGCGCATCAGCGACCCGAAGCAGGGGCTGTTTGGGACGGCCGGGCTCGCCTCGGTCGACCCCAACAACATCACCAAAGTGGACGATCGGACGGTGCGCTTGAACCTCAAGCAGGCTGACTCGACGATTGGCGATCAGCTCGGCCAGTATTACAACGGGATCGTGCCGGTTGGCTACACCCGTGCCGGTGAGCAGATCGGAACCGGTGCCTACAAAGTGCAGAGCTTTACCAAAGGCCAGCAGAGCGTGCACGTGCGGAATACCAACTACTGGCGCAGCGGTCTGCCGTACTTCGATACGGTCACCGTTATCGACTTCCCGGATGTCGCCGCGCAGGTGAACGCGCTGCTCTCTGGCCAGATCGACGCCATGACCGACATCCCCGCCGCCCAGATCAGCGTCGTCAGGGGTCACAGCAACCTCGCCATCCTGGAAGGCCAGGGCGCCGACTGGCGCCCGCTCTGCATGGCCATCGACATGCCGCCGTTCGACGATAACAACGTTCGCCAGGCGTTCCGACTGATGGTGGACCGCAATGCCATGCTGCAGCAGGTGTTCTCCGGCCACGGGCGGATCGCCAACGACCTCTACTCGCCCTTCGACCCGGCCTTCGATTCGTCGCTACCACAGCGACACCAGGACATCGCCCAGGCCAAATCCCTGCTTCACAAGGCCGGAAAAGACAACCTGGTCGTCGATCTGCACACGACGGACGGCGCGGCCGGCATGGTCGACTCGGCCAACATCTTCGCGTCCCAGGCGAAAGCCGCCGGCGTGACCGTCAACGTGCACAACGATCCCAACTATTACGGCGACCTGTACCTGAAGCTGGCCTTCTCGGTCGACTTCTGGGGCACGCGCAACTTCCTGCCCCAGGTGGCCAACGGCAGCATCCCGACGGCGCCCTACAACGAGTGCCACTGGCCGCCGAAGGACTCCAACTACCTCAGCCTCTACCAGCAGGCGCTCGCGGAGCCCAATGCGGGCAAGCGCGCAGACCTCATCCACCAGATGCAGAAACTGGAGTACGACCAGGGTGGCTACATCATCCCGATGTTCAACAACCTGGTGGACGCCTACAGCACGAAGGTCGGCGGCCTCAACAATGGGAGCAAGGCCACACTGAATCTCGACTCCTTTGGACATGGGTATCGGAGCATCTACTTCACCGCCTAGCGCCGCGCTCCAGGTCGAGCCTCTGGCTGGACCAGCCATGCTGGAACGGCCAGGGCCGACCGGAGGTCCAGCGCGGACCGGGGGCATCGGCCTGTTCATCCTGCGCCGGATCCTCCAGGGACTCCTGGTGCTGGTGCTGGTTTCGATCGTCGTCTTCGCGGCCACCCAGGCCCTACCTGGTGATCCCGCCCGCGCGATCCTTGGTCGGGGCGCGACGCCGGCGAGTCTCGCCGCCCTCCGCGAACAGCTCCATCTCAACCAGCCGGTGGTGCAGCAATACCTGACCTGGGCCACGGGGCTGCTTCACGGCGATGCGGGCCGATCATTTGCAGCCCAGGAACCCGTCAGCAAGCTGCTCGGCGATCGCATCGTCAACACCGCCTTTCTTCTTATCTGTTCGGGATTGATCTCCATTCCGCTGTCGATCCTGATCGGCTCGTACGCCGCGCTCTGGCGGGACCGCCCTTTCGATGTCGTGACCTCGTTGGTCACCCTGGTCTTTGCGGCCCTTCCCGAGTTCGTCGTTGGCGTGGCCCTCGTCGTCCTCTTTGCCACCACCGTCTTTCACTTCCTCCCCGCGATCACGCTCATCCCGCCCGGCGGTCGACCGTGGGAGCAGCCGATCGCGATCATTCTTCCCACCCTGACGCTGGTGCTAGCGGTCACGCCCTATGTCGTCCGGATCATGCGGGCGTCGATGGTCGAGGTACTCGAGAGCGACTACGTCGAGATGGCGCGCCTCAAAGGCTTGCCCGAGCGGCTGGTCCTCCGCCGGCACGCGCTCCCGAACGCGCTGGGGCCGACGTTCCAGGTCATTGCCATCAACCTCGCATACCTCGCGGGAGGCGTCATCGTCGTCGAGTACATCTTCAACTATGCGGGGATCGGCGGCGCGCTTCGGGATGCTGTTTCCAATCGCGATCTGCCTGTCGTGCAGGCGATCGCCATGATCATTGCCGGCCTCTACGTGGTCCTCAATCTATTGGCCGATATCGCGACCATCCTTGTCACGCCGCGATTGCGGACGAGGCTCTAAAGCCATGGCCATCGTCAGCCAGGCCATCACCCCGGAGGTTCTGACCACCCGCCGGCCAACGGGTGCCCTGCTCCGAAGCGCACTGCGCCTCCGCCGCACCCAGATTGGTTTGGGGCTGGTGCTCTTTATCCTGGCGATCGCACTGATTGGCCCGCACGTGGCCCCCCACGGCGGCAACGACTTCGTGGGTATACCGAACAGCACATCGGTTCCGGGTGCGCTCTTCGGCACCGATCACATTGGCCAGGATGTCTGGAGCCGCTTCCTGCACGGCGGCCTGACGATTCTGGTGCTGGCGACAGCATCGACCGCGCTCGGCCTCGTGCTTGGCATCGGCGTGGGCCTCGTCGCTGCCTACTCGCGTAATTTCCTCGACGACATCCTGATGCGGGCCATGGACGTCATTCTTGCCTTCCCGCAGATCATGCTCGCGCTCGTCGCGATCGCCACCGTTGGCCCGAACCCGGTGACCATCATCCTGGCGGTCGGGCTCACGACCACGCCCCGCGTCGCCCGTGTCACCCGTGGCGCGGCGCAGCCGGTGGTCGAGCGGGACTTCGTCGCCGCCGCCGAAGCGATCGGCGTCCCGCGCTTTCGCATTCTACTCAGCGAGATCTTTCCCAACGTGCTCAGTCCTCTGCTCGTAGAAGCCAGCTTGCGTCTCACCTATGCGATCGGCCTGATCGCCGCCCTGGCCTTCCTCGGCTTCACGACGAATCCCGGGGCCGCCGACTGGGGCCTGATGATCCAGGAGAACTACATCGCGCTGACGGTGCAGCCCTGGGGCGTGGTGCTCCCGGTCGCGGCGATCGCGCTACTCACGGTCGGGACCGGGCTGGTGGGTGACGGCATCGCGCGCGCCGCCGCGGGCATCGATCGTTCGCGAGGCGGGGGTTGACGATGGCCAAGCCTGCCATCATCGTCGACCGCCTCCACATCGGTATCCAGGGCTCGAACCTGGACATCGTCAACGACCTCTCCTTCAGCATCGCGCCGGGAGAGGTGCTCGGGTTGGTAGGCGAGTCGGGATCCGGAAAGACGACGGTCGGGCTGGCGCTGCTCGGTCACGCCCGGCGCGGCGCTGAGATCAAGGGCGGCTCCGTCCGTATCGGCGATATCGACGTCCTCGAGCTGGAGCAGGCGGAGCAGCAGCGGCTGCGCGGTCGGGTCATCAGCTACGTGCCGCAGGATCCCGCGTCGGCCCTTAACCCGGCGCTGCGGATTGGGACCCAGCTGCGCGAGGTCCTGGACACGCACAACTACGGGAAGAACGCCGAGGAACGCCGCGCCCGCATCGGCGAGATGATGCGCGAAGTGGCGCTGCCCGACACCGGGCGCTTCCTGCGCAACTATCCGCACGAGCTGTCTGGCGGGCAGCAGCAACGCATCGGTCTGGCCATCGCGTTTGCCTGCCGGCCGCGCGTCATCGTCCTGGACGAACCAACGACGGGACTCGACGTCACCACCCAGGCGCACGTCCTCGACACCGTGCGCGACCTCGCCGCCGCACATGGCGTGGCCGCGCTCTATGTCAGTCACGACCTCGCCGTGGTCGGCACGCTCGCCTCACGGGTCGCGGTGATGTATGCCGGGCGGATCATTGAGCTCGGGCCGGCAGCCGAGATGTTCCAGGCCTCGAGCCACCCCTACACCCAGCGCCTGATCGTCGCTATTCCCCACCTGACCGGCGGCCGCGAGCTGGTTGGCATCGCCGGCCACGCACCATCGCCCGGACGGCGCCCGCCCGGCTGCGCTTTCGAGCCCCGCTGCACCTTCGCGATTGCGCAATGCCGCGACGAGATGCCGGCGCTTCGCTCCATCGCCGAGGTCCACGATGTTCGCTGTATTCGCGCCGAAGAGGTGCGACTGCAGGCGCCCCGCCGCAGTGGCGAGATTCCACGCGACGGGTCGGTTCAATCCATTCAGCCGGTGCTGTCCTTGCAGGGGGTCCATGCTGGCTATCGCGGAAAGACCGTGCTCCATGAGATCAACCTGGACATCGATCCGCACGAGTGTCTGGCGCTGGTCGGTGAGTCGGGATCGGGAAAGACGACCCTTGCCCGCTCGATCGCCGGGCTCCACGGCGATCGCTGGGGCGTCATCAAATACAAGGGCACCCCGCTGGCGAAGGTCGCGCGCACCCGGCCGCGCGAGATTCGCCGTTCCATCCAGTACGTCTTCCAGAATCCATACGGATCGCTCAACCCGCGTCGCACCATTCGCCAGATCGTCAGCCAACCGCTCGAGGTCTTCGGCACTGTCAAGGACGACCAGGTCGACCGGCGGGTCGCCGAGATGCTCGAGCGGGTCTCGCTAACCGCCGCCTATGCCAATCGGTTTCCTGATCAGCTCTCTGGTGGCGAGCGTCAGCGGGTGGCGATCGCCCGGGCGCTCATCTGCCAGCCATCGATCCTAATCTGTGATGAGGTGACCTCGGCACTCGACGTCAGCGTGCAGGCCGCGATCGTTGAGCTGCTTCACAGCCTGCAGCGCGACCTGGGCCTCTCGATGCTGTTCGTGACGCACAACCTGCCGCTGGTTCGTTCGATCGCTCAGCGAGTCGCCGTGATGAGCCACGGCCGGATTGTCGAGCTGGGTGGCGTCGCCGAGGTGCTGGAGAATCCCAAGGCCGAATACACCTCCCGCCTCCTCTCCGATACGCCGTCGCTGGAAGTCGCGCTCGAGACCGCCGCCGTCTCTTAGCCGACGGGCCAGCCCCTGGTGACCCCTTCGGCCGGTTGGCCGAAGGAGCAGACCTGGATCTCCTGCAGGTGCACGTCCGCCGCCTTCGCTGGCGCTTGGACTTCTGGGGGCGGTGTCGCGCTGAGCGGACGACAAGCCCTGCGGCGACTCGGATTCAGCCTCCGGTCACCCCCGCCACTACATAGGCGGCGTCCGCCACAACGCCCACCAGGCGGGTGATCCTCCGCCGGTTGCAATGGTGATTCGGACACCGTAAGCTTTGAAGGATCGTCCGACAACCTGACAACCCGGAAGTCCGGGAGGTGAACTCGGCTTGAATACAGAAGTTATCGTGACCTGCGCGGTCACCGGCGCGGGCGATACGGTCGGCAAGCACCCGGCGATCCCGGTCACGCCGAAGCAGATCGCGGACGCCGTGATCGAGGCGGCCAGGGCCGGCGCCGCCGTCACCCACATCCATGTCCGCGATCCGAAAACCGGCAAGGGCGGCCGGCATCCCGATTGGTACCGCGAGGTCGTCGAGCGGGTGCGCAGCAGCGACGTCGACGTCATCATCAACCTCAGCGCCGGCATGGGCGGCGACTTTGTCGTGGGCGACCCCGATCCACTCAAGCCAGGCGCCGGGACCGACCTCGTCGGGGCGCTGGAGCGGCTCGTCCATGTCGAGGAGCTCCTCCCCGAGATCTGCACGCTCGACTGCGGGACGCTGAATTACGGCGACGGCAACCTCACCTACATCAGTACGCCGGCGATGCTGCGCATGGCGGCTCGCCGCATCCAGGAGCTGGGCGTCAAGCCGGAGCTCGAATGCTTCGAGTTGGGCCACGTCTGGCTGGCCCGCCAGATGCACTCGGAAGGTCTGCTGGATGATCCGCCCCTGTTCCAGCTCTGCCTCGGCATCCCATACGGGGCACCCGCCGATACAAATGCGATGAAGGCGATGCGCGACGAGTTGCCGGAGGGCGCGGTTTGGGCCGCATTCGGGATCGGCCGCCACCAGATGCCGATGGTGGCGCAGTCCGTCATCCTTGGCGGCCACGTCCGGGTCGGGCTGGAAGACAACCTCTATTTGACGAAAGGTGTGTTCGCCAGCAACGGGCAGCTGGTGGAAAAGGCGATTCAGATCATCGAGTTGCTCGGAGCCCGCGCGCTGACGCCTGCCGAAGCCCGGACCAGGCTCCGCCTCAAAACCGCCCGACCGGCCGCGGTTTCGTGACCGACGCCATGCCGGCACGGGCGCGCCGGCTGGCGGTGATCGGCGCCGGCGTGATTGGCAGTGGTTGGGCGGCGCGCGCGCTGGCGAAGGGCCTCGACGTGATTGCCTGGGACCCGGCGCCCGGGGCGGAGGCCCGCCTGCGAGCCGCCGTCGCCAACGCCTGGCCGGCGCTGGAACGTGTCGGCCTCACGAACGGGGCATCGCGCCGCCGGCTGACGTTTGCCAACGACCTCGACAGTGCCGTGGTCGGCGCCGACTTTGTCCAGGAAAACGCTCCCGAAGACGAACGCCTCAAGCGATCGCTGCTCGCGCAGATCGATCGAGCAGCCAAACCGGGCGTGGTCATCGCCTCCAGTTCCTCGGGCCTGCTGCCGACGCGCATCCAGGCCCGCTGCCGCCACCCGGAGCGGGTGCTCATCGGTCATCCATTCAATCCGGTGTACCTGTTGCCGCTGGTCGAGGTCGTCGGCGGCGCGCGCACCAAAACGCCGGCCATCCGAAAGGCGAGCGCCTTCTATCGCCGCCTCGGCATGCGGCCGCTGCACGTCAAGCGGGAGATCGCCGGCTACATCTCGGATCGATTGCAGGAGGCCCTCTGGCGCGAGGCGCTCCACCTGGTGGCCGACGGCGTCGCAACCACCCAGGAGATCGACGATGCCATCGTGTACGGGCCCGGCCTCCGCTGGGCCTTCATGGGGACCTGCCTCGCCTTTCACATGGCCGGCGGCGACGACGGCATGCGCCACATGCTCGCGCAGTTCGGCCCCGCCCTCAAACTCCCCTGGACGAAACTGCGCGCGCCCGAGCTGACACCGCAGCTGGCGAGGCGGATGGTCAACGGCACCACCGCGCAGGCCAACGGGCGCTCGATCAAGCAGCTCGAGCGCTGGCGGGATGATCAGCTGATTCGCATCATGTCGGTGACCGGGGCATGAATTTTGGGTTGACCGCCGAGCAGGAGATGGTGGTCAACACGGCGCGTGGCTTCGTGGAGAAGGAGCTGTACCCGCTCGAGCCGGAGGTCGAACGAACCGGCCACGTCTCGAAGGAATTGGGACGCGAAATCCAGCGAAAGGTGAAGGCGCTGGGCTTCTACGCGCCGAACATCCCGGAGAAATATGGCGGCGGCGGCCTGGACAACGTCACGTTTGCCCTCCTCGAGCGAGAGCTCGGTCGCACCTCATGGGCGCTGCACGTCTGGTGGGGACGCCCGTCGAACATCCTGTGCGCCTGCAGCGAGGAGCAGAAGCCGCGTTACCTGGCGCCCACCGTCAGCGGTGAGAAGATCGATGCGCTGGCCATCTCGGAGCCGGACGCGGGCTCCGATGTGCGCGGCATGAAGTGTTACGCGCGCAAGGCCGGCGACGACTGGATCATCAACGGAACCAAGCATTTCATCAGCCATGCGGACGTCGCCGACTTCGTGATCCTTTTCGCCAGCACTGGCGAAGAGCGTGAATCTCCCTCCCCCCTTGCGGGGGAGGGTCGGGGTAGGGGGTCGAAGAAGCGCATCACCTGTTTCCTGGTCGACCGGGGAACGCCTGGATTCGAGGTCCGTCCCGGCTATCAGTCGGTGTCATACCGCGGCTACAACAACTCGATCCTCTCCTTCGACGATTGTCGGATCCCGGCATCGCAGATCCTTGGTGGAGAGGGACAGGGCTTCGAGATGGCCAATACCTGGCTCCGGTCAACCCGCCTCAGCGTCGCCGCGACCAGCGTCGGCAAGGCTCGCCGCGCCTTCGACCTGGCGCTCAATCACGCGGCGCGACGGCGTCAGTTCGGCAGCCCGATCGGAAAGTTCCAGGGCGTCTCCTTCCAGCTGGCGGACATGGTCACGGAAATCGATGCCGCCGAATACCTGACGCTGGCCGCCGCCTGGCGGCTCGACCAGGGGCTCCATGCCGACCGTGAGATCGCGCAGGCCAAGCTATATGCCTCCGAGATGGCGGCCCGCGTCACCGATCGGGCCATCCAGATTTTTGGCGGGATGGGCCTGATGAATGAGCTCCCGCTCGAACGGATGTGGCGGGATGCGCGCGTCGACCGGATCTGGGATGGGACCAGCGAGATCCAACGGCATATCATCGCCCGCGACCTGCTGCGTCCGCTCGGAGCCTGATGGCGGCGATGGGTGATGGACCGCTTCGCCTGACTCGCAACGGCCCGGTGCTCGAGGTCGTCCTCAACCGTCCGAAGGCCAACGCGATCGACGCCGCGACCAGCCAGGCGATGGGTGAATGCTTTGCGGCGTTTCGGGACGACCCGGAATTACAGGTCGCCATCATAACGGGCGGCGGTGAAAAGTTCTTCTCGGCCGGCTGGGACCTGAAGGAAGCCGCCCGGGGCGCCCGGCCCGATTCCGATTACGGGGTGGGAGGTTTCGGAGGGCTGCAGCAGCTGCCGAATCTCAACAAACCGATCATCGCCGCGGTCAATGGGATAGCGGTCGGCGGCGGATTCGAGCTTGCGTTGTCGGCCGACCTGATCATCGCGGCTCAGCATGCCCGCTTCGCTCTACCCGAGATCCGCGCGGGCACCCTGGCCGACGCGGCCACCGTCAAGCTTCCGCGCCGCATTCCGTACCACGTCGCCATGGACCTGCTCCTCACCGGCCGCTGGATGGAGGTGGAGGAAGCCCAGCGGTGGGGCCTGTTGAAAGCGATCGTCGCGGCTGATCAGCTGATGCCGCGGGCGCGGCAGCTCGCCGCCTTCCTGACGCAGGGACCGCCGCTCGTTTTCGCCGCGATCAAAGAGGTGATGCGCGAGACCGAAACCTTATCCGAGCAGGAAGCTGTCACGCGCGTCGCGACCCGGAAGTTCCCGACGGTCGATCGCCTCTATTCGAGCGAAGACCAGCTCGAAGGGGCTCGCGCCTTCGTCGAAAAGCGCGATCCCGTCTGGAAAGGCCGCTGACTAATTTTCCTCCCCCGCGAGCGGGGGAGGGTCCGAGTGGGGGCTACCGCCTCCGGCTCCCGAAGCGCTCCCAACTGACCACGTCGTCGAGCGGTCGGCGCCCTTTCGGAACCGGCGCATTCGGCGGCAAGCGTAACGCCTGCGGACCTGCCGGATAACCGACGGGATAGCGCCGTGCGCAGATAGAGGTTGGAAGGGATGCCCAGTAGCTCGCGGGCGCGTCGTTCGTTGCCCTCGGGGTAGATCGATCCAATGCACGTTCCGACGCCGTGCGTCCAGGCCGCCAGCATCAGGTTCTGCATCAGCCGGCCTTCATCCATACATGTCCAGGCGTCATCACCATGCATGACCAGCGCGATCGCAAGCGGCGCCCCGGCGAGATGTCCGGCGAACTGGCCGCACTTCGCCAGCGCCGCCAGGGTCGACCGGTCTTCGACGACGATCAGGTCCCAGGGTTGGGTGTTCTTGGAAGACCCGGTCCATCGACCGGTGTCGAGGATGTCGAGCAAGACGTCATCGGCGATCTCACGATCGGAAAACTGGCGCACGGCCCGAAGCGATCGAATCAGCTCAGTTTCGCCCACCAGTCCCAGTCTATCGGTCTGCTTTACTAACGCCGCAGATGAAGGCCGCCGTCTGTCGAGAATTCCGTACCCCACTGGCCATCGAGGAGGTCGGCATCGCGTCGCCTCAATCCGGCGAGGTGAAGGTCCAGGTCAAGGCATGCGGGATCTGTCAGAGCGATGTCCACAGCATTGAGGGCGCCTGGGGCGGGAGGCTGCCGGCGGTCTTCGGCCACGAGGCGGCGGGCATCGTCGATGCGGTTGGACCCGGCGTCGATGGGTTACGAGCCGGGCAGCACGTCGTGGTCACGCTGATCCGGGCGTGCCACCGATGCGAATTCTGCGCGCGAGGTCAGCCGGTGTTCTGTGAGGCGACGTTCCGACTCGACCGCGAGAGCCCGATCACGGCTGGCGACGGAACAGTAATCGCGCAAGGGCTGCGCACCGGCGCCTTCGCCGAATCGATCGTTGTCGACGCCTCGCAGGCCGTGCCCATCCCGGACGACATCCCCCTCGACGCGGCCTCGCTCCTGGCGTGCGCCGTGATCACCGGGTTCGGCGCCGTCGTGAATACGGCAGGGGTCGAGTCCGGCAGCAGTGTCGTGGTCATCGGCACTGGCGGCGTCGGCCTCAACGCGGTCCAGGCGGCGGCCTTATGCGGCGCCCGGCCCATCATCGCACTCGATCTGTCGGACCAGAAGCTCGCCGTGGCTCGAGCGTTTGGCGCCACGCACGCGATTAATCCCAACGGCGAAGATCTCGGCGCTGCGGTCACGGCATTGGTCGGGCGACGGCGCGCGGATACCGTCATCGTCACCGCCGGATCGGCGATGGCTGTCGAACAGGGCGTCACGCTCGCACGTCGCGGCGGAACCGTCGTGCTGGTCGGGATGCCACCCTCCGGCGTGGCAACCATCGACCCTGGCCAGATCGCTCACGACGGGAAACGCATCCTCGGCAGCAAGGTTGGCTCAGCCCGACCACAGATCGACGTGCCACGTTTGCTGAGCCTTTATCACGCTGGACGTCTCAAGCTGGACGAGCTGGTCTCAAATCGTTATCCGCTGCGCGATATCAACGCCGCCATCGCGTCCGCGGGTCGGGGCGGCGTGGTGCGCAACGTGATCGTGTTCTAGTTCATGAAGATCACCGGCCTGAAGACCTTCGTCGTCGGAAACCCACAGCCCGATCGGGGCGGCCGTTACTTCGTTTTCCTCAAGCTGGTCACCGACGAAGGGATCGATGGGCTCGGCGAAGTCTACGTTTCGACGTTCGGGCCCAAGACAGTGGCGCGCATGATCGAGGACGTCTTCGCCCATCACGTCATGGACGCCGACCCCTTCCAGATCGAACGGTTGTGGCGCGACGTCTACGGCCGAGGCTACACGTCCCGGCCCGACATTTCCTTGATGGGGGTGTTGAGCGGCATTGAGATGGCCTGCTGGGATATCGTTGGCAAAGCGGTCGGCAAGCCCGTGTACGCCTTGCTCGGTGGCAAGCTCCACGAGCGGGTGCGCGCCTACACCTATATATATGCGCGCGAAGGCGATCCAGCCGACGTCTACACCGATCCCGAACTCGCGGCGCAGCGCGCCCTGGAGTACGTGGAGCTTGGGTTTACGGCGCTGAAATTCGATCCAACCGGTCCCTACACTACCCTCGACCCGCGCCAGCCGAGCCTGGCAGCCCTCGATCGCTCGGAGGCGTATTTGCGCTGGATCCGAAAAGCGGTTGGGGGCCGCTGCGATCTCCTCCTCGGCACACATGGCCAGTTCACGACGTCGGGTGCCATCCGTCTTGCCAGGAGGTTGGAGGCCTATTCCCCACTCTGGTTCGAAGAGCCAACGCCACCGGAAGTGCCTGAGGAGATGGCAAAAGTCGCCCGAGCAACATCGATCCCGATCGCCACAGGCGAACGGCTGACCACGAAGTACGAGTTCGCCCGCGTGCTCGCCACCGGAGCGGCCTCTATCCTGCAGATTAACCTGGGTCGGGTCGGCGGCTTACTGGAAGCGAAGAAGATCGCCGGGATGGCCGAAACGCATTACGCCCAAATCGCGCCGCACCTCTACTCCGGACCAGTCGTGGGTGCGGCGAACATCCAGCTCGCCACCTGCAGTCCGAACTTCCTTCTGCTGGAAGGCATCGAGACCTGGGGTGGCTTCCACGCGGAGATCCTGAAAGCGCCCATCCAGTGGGTCGACGGGTATGTCATCCCGCCGACTGGTGCCGGGCTCGGCGTCGAGTTGGACGAGGAGGTCGCGGCACGCCACCCGTACGAAGGCGCCGAGCTCCATCAGACCCCGATCTATGGATCGGCAGAGTGATCACAGTTTCATGACCGAAACCAGCGGCGTGGCCAAAATCGCGAGTCGACACGCCTATGCGGAGACGATCGGCCGGCTTCGCTCGGAGATCGAGCGACGTCACCTCACCCTGTTCATCGCGATCGATCAGAAGTTGGAGGCGGAACGCGCCGGGCTCGAGCTTCGGCCGGCGACCCTGCTCATTTTCGGCAGCCCGGCTGCCGGGACCCGGGTGATGGAAGCATCGCCTGAGGCGGCGATCGATCTACCGCTCAAGATCCTCGTGTGGGAGGACGAAACGGCGCAGGTCTGGGTAGCCGTCAACGATGCCGCGTACCTGCAGCGACGTCATCAACTGGCCGATGACCTGCTTCCGGTCCTCGGCGCCGCGCGGATCGTTGTCGAAACGGCCCTGATCTAGAGTCGGTCCCGCCCACGTTTCCTCCCCCGCTCGCGGAGGAGGGAAATGTGAGGCGTGAGCTAACAGTTCGATTGCGTCACAATCGTGGTTCGGAGTGTGGAAGTCTCGCCAGCCGACCTGGGACGCAAACTTGAGATCAATAGAGATGCCTGAGTAACTGGAGGAAGCGGACCGATGAAAACTGTCGAGCTTCGGCGTCACACTGCGAGCGATGGTGACCGCCTCACCGCTGAGGGCATTCGGGCAGCGGTCGAGATCGGAGGCCAGCTGGCCGAACCATATGATCTCCTCGTCTCATCGGGCGCCCAGCGGGCGACCCAGACGCTGGCCTGCTTTCTCGCGGGTTGTGGCAAGCGCTTCCCGGCCGGCGTGAGCGTCGACCAGGGCTTTCGCTCGGCCGACGAGGACAGATGGTTCGCGGCGGCCAAGCAGTCCCGCGGTGGCGGTCTGGAACGCTTCCTCGAGGTTGACCGCTCCCTCGTCGACGAGGAGGCCGACCGCTTCGGTAGCGCCCTCCGGCGCGTCTTTGATGCCCTGCCCGACGGCGGCCGCGCACTGATTGTCGGACACTCGCCGATGCACGAAGTCGCGATCTACGGGGTGACGGGCACGATCGTCCCGCCCATCTCCAAGGGTGCAGGAGTCTTGCTCGTGCAGGAGGACGGTGATGTTCGTGTGGTGGCTGGGCCTTCGATCTCCCTCCAAGAGGCCATCGCCCCGTCCGCGCCGAGCCGAACGGAAGGCATGTGATCAAGCTGGTTTACTGCATCACGCGCCGGACCGGCATGTCGGTCGAGGAGTTCTCACGCTACTGGGACGAGGTACACGGCCCAATCGGCCGCCGGATCCCTGGGCTTCTCCGGCTCGTCCAGAGTCATCCGGTTCCCCATCCGGACGACATGCCGCCGCCCGCGTTCGACGGAATGGCCGAGCTCTGGTTCGACGACCTCCCGGCCCTTCTTGCGGCCCGACAATCCCCAGAATGGCATGCTTCCAGCGATGATGAGTCGAATTTCATCGACCATTCGCGCACCGCGCTTTTCCTGACCGTGGAGCGCGAAATCCCAGGCTAGGGGTTGGGTCCCTCACCCACCAGCCGGGCGTCGAGCGCCAGCGCGCCGGTTTCGAGCACGAGCAGCGGATTGATCTCGATCTCGGTGATGTCCGGCACGGCAGCCGCAAGCCACGATAGGGCGCTGAGCGCGTGGGCGGCGGCGTCAATGTCGAGGCGTGGCCATCTTCGGTGACCGAGCAAGAGCGCGGCGCCGCGCAAGGTTCGGATCAGTTGAACCCCCTGACCAATCGTGACCGGCGCCAGTGCGACCGCCACATCTTTAAAGAGTTCCGCATTCACTCCGCCCATCCCGACCACCGCGATCGGCCCAAAACTCCGATCATGTTTCACCCCGATGATCAGCTCAACGCCGCGCTCGATGGGCGCCATCCGCTCGACCGAGAAGAGCCGCGCATCCAGCCGGTCGCGCATGCCCGTGAACGCCTCGGCCAACGCGGTCTCGTCCCCTAATGCCAGCCGCACGCCGCCTGCATCAGTTTTGTGCGTGCTGCCAAGCGCCTTGAGCACGACCGGGTAACCCAGTGCGGCGGCGGCTGTGATTGCCGCGTCCACCGATTCGGCGGGGCGTGCGTCGACGAAGGGCACGCCCGCGTCGGCGAGCAGCCGCCGGGTGCCGAAGTAGTCGGTCGCCCCGGCGGCCGATGGCTGCGTTAAGGGCATGACCAGCGCCGCCAGGCCCAACGGCGGGTTGGCTGCGCGCTCGACCACTCGACCGAGTGCGCGCGCTGCGGCGTCGATGTCGCCATACACCGGGACCCCGTGCCGGCGCAAGTCCGCCATCGTGACCGATTTCGGATACATGGTTTGCACGATCAGCGGCCGGCCCGACGCCTTCGCCGCAAGTGCCATCGCGTCGCCGACCTGCAGCTCGAGCCGCCGGAAGACTTCCGACTGCTCGCTGTATCCGCCGAAGTATCCGGTCAAGACGATCGCGTCGGCCTCGCCAGACTCGGCGGTCACACGGATGACCCGCTCGAAGTTGAAGACGTCCTCCTCACCGCCACCGGCGATATCGACCGGATTGCCGGTGCTCGCGGTCGGCGGGAGCACGGCGGCGAGATCCGTAGTCAGCTGATCGGTGAACGGTTCGACGAGCAGGCCATATGCCGTCAATCGATCCGCGCCCAGCGCGACGTGGCCTCCGCCATCGCCGACGATGGCGACGCGCCGGCCGCGCGGTTGGGACGGCATCAACAGCATCTGGACCAGGTCGATCATCTGTTGCGGGGTTTCGACGCGATACATGCCGCTGGCCCTGCAGGCGGCCTCAACCGCAATCGAATCGCTGACCAGTGCGGCGGTATGCGAATAGGCTGTGCGGACGCTTGCCGCGCTTGTGCCGACGGTGAGCAGGATGACCGGTTTCCCGGCGCGGGCGGCTGACTCCGCAATCGACGCAAAGGCGCGCCCGTTGCCAAAGTCCTCGATGTAGAGGGCGATGACCCGCGTCGGTTCGTGGTCGATCAGGGACTCGAGGCATTCCGCGGCGTCCAGGTCGGCCTGGTTGCCCAACGAAACGAATCTCGAGAATCCGACGCCCACCTCACGCGCGAGTTGCGCCAGTTCCAGGCCGAGATTCCCACTCTGGGAGATCAAGCCGACCGGCCCTGGTCCGAAGTCGTCCCAGGTCAGATCCAGCTCCGTGCCGGTGTCGGCGATGCCAAGGCAGTTTGGTCCGACCATCACGGCGCCTGCCACCCGCACCCGATCGACCGCAGCCTGCTGCAGCGCCAGTCCAGCCTGGTCGCGCTCGCCGAGCCCCGAGGTTATGGCCACGATCGCCCGAGCCCCGGCGCCGACGGCATCATTGATTGCCGCCTCGAAGCCGGGGGCGCGAACCACGATCGCCACCAACTCCGGCGGCTCGGGAAGGTCGGCGAGCGAGCGGTAGCTACGTTCTCCCAGGATCTCGTCACCGTGGCGATTGACCAGGAACACCGCTCGGCGATGGCGACCCTTGAGCGCGCTGCGGGCCAGGGCGTGCCCCCACTTCGCCGGATCGTTCGACGCTCCAAGGATCGCGACGGAGCGCGGGTCGAAGAGGGGACGAAGGTCGCGCTTCAGCGCAGTACGGGCACTTCCCTGGCCTCTTCCCTCCCCCCTTGTGGGGGGTCAGGGTGGGTGGTCTTCGGAAACGGCAGCGCGATCGGATCGGTCGCCAGCCGGCTCCTGCCCTCGGCGTCGAACCGATCCAAACCAAGCTGACTGACGTCGACAACGCTCGTCTTCCCTTCGAGCGCCAGGTCCGCGGCAACCCGGGCGACGGCGGGGCCCCACATCATGCCGTGGCCGCCCGCGGAGGCGACCGTGACGCCCTCGATCGGCGCATGATCGTGACCCAGCACCGGACCGAGAATCGGTTGATGGTCGGCGGTGTAATCGATCGATGCGGCCCAGGCCTTGCGCAGCTCCAGCCCCTCGGTCACCGGGAGGAAATGCGCCAGTCGCCGGCGCATCGTCGTGAGATAGGACCAGTCGATGGCCCTGGCGGCGCCCGGCGGTTCCTGCGGATTGCTCATCCCGAACAGCAAGCCGCCATCTTCGAGGCGCCAGTACAGGCCGCCCGAGAGATCGAACCCCATCGCCTTCCGTTCGACCTGAAAGGCCGGGTGCGGTTCGAGCACCGCGACCTGGTGGCGGACCGCGCCAGCTGGAATCGGGACGCCGATAACGTCGCCGACCGCGCGCAGCTGCGGGCCGCCGGTCAGGAGCACGCGAGAGGTCTCGATGCGTCCGGCGCTGGTGAGGATGGCCGTGACCCGCTTACCTGACGCCGTAGGTATGGTCTCGACGCCGGTGAAGGCGCATCCTTCGCGAACCGCGACGCCGGCGGCCTGCATCGCCAACGAGTAAGCGCGGACATTGCGGACCGGGTCGATGCAGCCATCATTCGGTGAGTAGCTCGCGCCGTGAAGGCTCGATGGCTGCAGGGAGGGGTCGAGTCGCGCCGCTTCCCTGGCATCGACCCAGCGCACGTCGAGCCCGAGCCTTTGTTGCATGGCGACTCGCTCGCGACCGGCGCGCTCCTCGTCCTCGGAGGTTGCCAGGATCAGGTAGCCGAGCTCGCGAAACCCGGAATCCGTTCCCAACAGCTCGAATTGCCGCTTGTAGAAGTCGATGCTCCACCGTCCCAGCGTGACGGTCGTTGGTGTGCCTCCCTGGGCGCGGACGATCCCGGCTGCTCGGCTGCTGGCCCCATCGCCGACCCGCCCCTGCTCGATGATGATGACGCGGTCGGCCCCCGAACTTCTTGCAAAGTAGGATGCCCATCCGCCGATCGTCCCGGCGCCAACGATGACGAGGTCCGCGCGATTGCCCGCTATCACGTCCTCCTTTGCCTCGTATTATCCCGCGTACGCGGCATAGAACTCGTCGGTGAAGAGCTGCGAGGGATCGTACTTCCGCTTGAGCGCGAAGAAGGCATTCACCCCCGGGTACGCCCCTTGCAGCTGGTCTGACCGGTAGTCCAGCTGATAGGGCAGATATTCCTTCCCCCGCGTGCAGGGGAGGGTCAGGGTGGCGGCTTTCGTGGCACTAATTCGCCGCCACAATTGGGGCAGACGTTCGCCATTCCGATCGAGCAGGGGGAACAGAAGGTGCATTCGTGGCTGCAGATCCGTGCCTCCTGATCGGGCTTCAGCAGCGAGCCGCACCTCTCGCAGTGGGTCTTCATCTGCACAGTTGCACGGTATCGCATCGCACACGCCAGCAGCGCCTCTAACAGGGGCTAATCAGTTGGCGATGAGGCTAATGATCGCTCCCTAATTAAGGAGCGCGAAATAGCCGCCGCAGGCAACCGTCCACCCTCGCGGCAATTCCGCTCCCCTCTTGTGGAGGAGGGTCTCCTTTAGGACGGACTGTGCGACAGGTTCAGGTACGCCTCGAGCGGCTGCGTAACGGCCCGCACGATGTCGCCTCGCAGCTGGTACGTGGTGGGCTCCTCGCAGTTGATCTGGACGATCCGGCCCGCCCGCAACACGGCGATGTGCGCGCGAACCACCGGCGCCGGTTGCTCTAGCCGGCTGCAGAGCTCGTCGAGAGTCAAGGTATCGGCCGCCAGAAGCTTGAGAATTCCCAGGCGAGCCTCGTTAGCGAGCGCCTGATAGACGCGGACCGCGCCCCGCCGGGCGGACTCCACCGACGTCGGATCATCGACGATCGGGTAGGCGTAGATCCGCAGACGCTTGTAGTTGACGACCGCCACCCAGGGACGCATGACCAGCGTCGGGATCAACAGCACCTTGCCGAATCGATCTGTTAGGCCGTACTTGATTCCGGTAGCAATCAGGATCAGGCGTTCCGGGTCGGTACCGACCAGCGCACGCTTCGCTTGCGCGTCGGCCGCCAGCAGGGTGCGGGCGCTGGGTTCATCGTCGGCGAAGATCCGCTCATACCACTCGCTTATGAGCTCGAGGACGAGCCCCTTGACATCCTCAGCCGGGGTCGCCAGCAGCCGCGCGACCGCATCCTGTCGCTCGCGCACGCCGCCGGATAGGGCCCTGGCGGCCGGCAGGCGTGCCTTCTTGCTTCCGGAAGCGGCCGCCATGATCGTGGTCTGGATGCGCTCGGGATAAATCTCGGCATAGAAACCCGTGGCGTGCAACATCAGTTCGTGATCCGACAGCTGCTCCAGCCGTCGGATAAACCCGTCCACATTCGGCGATGGCTGCAACGCCTGAATTCCCATGAGCTGGTCCAGGTTCGCGAACGTCCCTCCGAGACGATCAATGGCCCGGAGAAGGTGGGCCGAGCATCGCCGACGCTGGCTGTTCGCCCAGTTGCTGCCGACGTCGTAGGTCTCGAGGTTTTCGAAGCCGGTGAAGGCCGTGATCTGGAGCAAGAGCTCGTAGACCGGCGAGGCGTCGACGTCCACTCGCAGGGCGTTCGTCTTGATCAAGGCCTTCATTTTCGCCGAATGGACGGTCTGGGTGGGCCGAATGACCTAACCGGCTCCGCCTTCATGAATAGATGATGACGATGCCGTGAACACCACCGCTGGTGTGGCCCGCATCCTCCTGATTGCTGATGACCCAACCGTGGGCCAGAACTACTGCGGGGCACTCGAGGTGGCCGGCTACGACGTCACGCAGGCCGAAAGCTTTGTCGACGTGCTCGGCACCGAGATGCCCGATCCCGATGTCATCGTCCTCTGCGAGCTCGCGGTGTTCGCCTACCCTGGTCAGGCGGCGCTCGTGATGAGAGTTCCTGATCGGATCACGCCTGACGACCTCGTCGACGAGATCCATCGACGGATCTCGATGCGGACAACCCTTGAGGCGACTGTCGCTCAGCCCGCCCTGACTAGCCAGTTATCACACCAACTGGCGTGCCAGTGTTCGTGATTTGCTAGGACACCTGCACCGAGCGTGGCAGCGGAGAATCGCCCAGGCCTCACCAAGGTAAGACTCTGCAGCCTACCTCCCGGTTACGCCGTGGTTAGGACCGGGCTGTCGGCGTCTGCACGAATTCGGCGAACGCGCGGAACACCTTGCGCGACCGCTCCTGCTGCGCCTCCAGGTGTGTCTGGAGCTCACCTCGCACATCCTCCGCACTCCGGTTCCAGACCCGCTTCAGGCTCGGTTCGGCCGCCCGTAACCAGGCTTCCACGCCGGCGCGATCGACCTCGAAGTGGAACTGCACGCCCCACGCACGCGTCCCGAATCGAAAGGCCTGCGTCGGGACATCATCGCCGGCCGCGAGTAGCTCGGCGCCCCCCGGCAGATCAAACGTGTCCTCGTGCCACTGGAAGACTCTGTCTCCGCTGGTGAACGCGCCGAGTAACGGGTCGCGCCGGCCAGCCTCGGTGATCCGCACCGGCTTGAAGCCTAGCTCACGGATTGGACCGCGGTAGACCCTGGCGTCCAGCGCCCGCGCCAGCATCTGAGCGCCGAGGCAGATGCCGAGCACCGGCAACCCCGCCTCGACCGCCGACCACATCAGCCGGCGCTGCGTCAACAGGTGCGGGTAGCGATCGACCTGATCGACGTTCATCTCCCCGCCGAACACGACCAGCCCGCTGATCTCTTCGAGGTCCGGCCACGCCGCGCGGGCATCGAAGGCGTCTAGCCGGACGATCGGCAGGCCGTGCTCGCCGAGGACCGCCGCGCTGATGCCGAGGGTGTCATCCCGGTCATTCCGAATGCAAAGCACCGGCCTCATTTGATGTCGTTGCATCATAAGAAGGTTGTTCGTCAGTTGGAAGGAGGCGTGATGAAGATCGGATTGACGATTCCAGATTTCACCTGGCCGGCGGGCCCCACCAAAATGGGCGGCACGCTGGCGCAGATCGCGCGAACCGCCGACCAGGCGGGCTTCGAGTCGATCTGGGTGATGGATCACTTCTGGCAGATCCGTGGGAATGGCCCGCCCGAGCACGACATGCTGGAGGGCTACTCCGCCCTCGCGTTCATGGCCGGGTTGACCTCACGGGCCCGACTCGGGACCATGGTCACCGGTGCCGTCTATCGCTATCCGGGCGTCCTGGCCAAAACCGTCACCACGCTCGACGTACTCTCCGGTGGCCGCGCCTGGCTCGGGATCGGCGCCGCCTGGAACGAAGCGGAGAGCCGGGGACTGGGCATTCCGTTCCCGCCGATCGCCGAACGGTTTGAGCGGCTCGAAGAGACGCTCCGAATCTGCCTTGCGCTGTGGGAGGGCAAACGAGGCAGCGAAAAGCCATTCAACGGCAAGCATTACCAGCTCGAGCGGCCGCTCAACGTTCCGCAAAGTCTGAGCCGCCCGCGTCCGCCGATCCTGATCGGCGGTGGCGGCGAGAAGAAGACGCTGCGCCTGGTGGCACAGTATGCCGACGCCTGCAACCTCTTTCCCACCCCTCAGCTCGCGCACAAGCTCGATGTGCTGCGGGATCACTGCAAGGCCCTGGGGCGCAATTACGACGAGATCGAGAAGACCGCATTGTTCGGGTTCGACGTCGGCGAGAACGGCGAAAAAGTCGGTCAGGTGATCGGCGGCCTCAGGTGGCTGGCCAGCATGGGCATCCAGACCGTCATCGGCAGCGTGCCGCGGATCGACCGCATCAAGCCGCTCGAGATCATCGGTGAGAAGGTCATTCCCGCGGTCGCCGACCTGGAGGCTTCAACGGCCGGCGCCGCCCGCTGAGCGACACCCCAGGTAAAGGAAAAGGGCCCCGCGTTGGGGCCCTTTCTCTTTGGGTGTCGAAGCCTACTGGCCCAGACCGCCCGAGATGTTGCAGAAGACGTTCTTGACCTGGTTGCCAAGAATGATCAGCACTACGATGACCACGACTGCGATCAAGACGAGGATAAGGGCGTACTCGACCATACCCTGCCCTTCCTCACGGTTGAGCAGTGCGCGCAGACGGAGATACAGGTTCGCCAACATGGTTTTCACCTCCCTTAAAAGGGACTGCAGCAAGTCTGCCAGCCATCGCGGCTCGGGAGGTTAAAACCGCGAATCGGGATTGTGCATACCGCGTGACACCCCAGTTAACGGTGGGCCGAATATCCCGCAAATTCCGTAGAGGCATCCTTCTTCCTCGCTCCCCCGGTGGCGAGGGTCGGGGGAATCCGGCCCTTCTCCCCGCCCCTTGCCTGGAGAGTCGGGTGTGGGGTTCGTTGCGATAAGGATTACGGAGCGGGGTTCAGCTGGTAGATGACCGCCCCGCCCCCCAGTCTCTCGATGGCATGGAAGTGCCGGTCGCGCCATTCGGGAAACCCCGGCACCGCATCCAGCCGAAAGCTGTCAACCAGTACCCACTGGACGCGGTAGCGTATGCGGGCGACCTCGAGGTCGGCGACGGTCAGCAGCCCAGCGCGAACGCGCTGCCCCGAGGTATCGACCAGGGGGCCCGGAACGTCGCGGTCGGCGGCCGCGACGGCGTAGGGGTTATCGCTGATCCAGAAGTCTCCCCTGTGGCCGAGGCCTCGGACGGCGGCGGTCATCTCGGCGCTGTGGAGGTCCGGCACGAGCGCCAGGTGGACGTCGCGCACGGCAACGATGGCACCGGCCGCCGCTGTCGCCAGCACCAGCCCCAGGCTGAGAATCGCCCATCCTGATTCCCTTGGGTCCCTCCCCCCTTGTTGGGGAGGGTCAGGGTGGGGGCTTATCCCTACCGCCGCCACCAATGCGAGCGCGAGCGACAGCATCACGAGGTGATGGGCGAACAGCGGATGGTAGAAGAGCACGGCCAGGACGGATGCCACCAGCCATGCGACAGGCACGAGAATCGCGGGATTCCGCCGGAGGAGGGCGATAACGACCCCAAGACCCGCGAGGAGCTCGAGCGGCACCTCACGGTGCAAGAGGAGAAGCTTCACGTTACTGCCAAGGTCCCCCTGGGTCGCTTCGCCCGCCCGCAGGTGGATCAGCACCAATTGATCGACGGCGGCTTTCGGCGCTCCGATCGCCGGGAGCAGCACCAGAACAAGACCGATGACGGCGCCTCCGCCGGCCGTCACCAGGAGTCTCCCCCGCCCGCGGCTGCCATAAAACAGCACGATGGCAAGCGGAACGAGCGTGACTGCGCCCAGGAGCTTGAACCCCGTTGCCAGCGCAAGCGTCAGGCCGGTGGCGACGCCCAGCGCGTCGCGCTGCCGACCGTTGGGCCGCACCGTCAGCAGGGCGAATGCCACGGCGACCAGGCTCACAGCCACGGCCGGACCGTCGGCCTGGACGATCGCGGACTGATGCAGGTACAAAGGACTGGTCGCCGCCAGCAGGACGGCCACCAGCCCCGCCATGGGGCCGGCGAGCAGGCGGCCGACGAGGTACGTCGCGGCCAACCCGATCAAGCCCAGGATTAGAACGCCCAGTCGAAGGCTGGCGAGCGAATGCCCGGCGAGGTCGAACGGGAGCAGAGCGTAATAGAACGCCGGCGGCTGCGACGCGAACACGGAGCTGAATAATGGTTCGCCACGGGCTAACGCCCGGATCGACTGCCAGTAGACGCCTTCGTCGTAGTCGCGGATGCGGGCATTGAGGACGATCCCTTCGATCGCAACGAATCCGATGCCCACCACGAGGGCGGCCCACGCGGTCACCCGCGGCCGTGCCATTCTCCCGATCCTAGTTCCGAGAAACAAAAAGCCCCGCGCCCGAAGGCGGAGGCTCTTGGTGGTCTTCTTCAGGCCTTAGGCGGCGACGCGAACATTCGTGGCGCGCGGACCCTTGGCGCTGGGCTCAGTGACGAAACTGACCTTGACGCCGGTATCCAGCCGATCGAAGTCGGCGGTACCGCTGCGGTGGAAGAAGTAGTCATTACCGTCTTCGGCGGTGATGAACCCAAATCCACGCTCGGCGACGAGCTGCTTGATGGTTCCAGACATTTGTATGGACCTCCTTTCCCGAACGTACTGCCTCGCGCTATCGAGGCCTGTTCGAGCGGGGCCCACGGCGAGCGCACCCTGCGCAGGATGCACCCCGTCTGTACCCGGTTGCCCGGCATTCGAAACGTCGCCCTTTACCCTAGGAAGAAACCGCCGCCCAGGTCGTCTGCCGGTTGCAACTGCGCTTCAATATATCGGTGAGTGGGCGCGATCGGTGATCATTAATTTCGCCGCCTTCCTGGGCATCTCGATCCTCGTTATCGTGTCGCCGGGACAGGATACGGCGCTGACGATCCGTAACACACTCGTGGGCGGTCGCAAGGACGGCATCGCTACCGCTGCGGGGGTCTCGACCGGACAGCTCACCTGGACGATCGCGACCAGCGCCGGGCTCGCCGCGCTGCTGACCGCCTCGGAGCCGATCTTCACCGCCCTGAAATTGGCCGGCGCCGCCTACCTCGTCTACCTGGGTCTTCAGGCGCTCCGTGCCGCGATCTTCCCCCGTAGCAGGCCGGTAATTCGCTCCCCCGCCGGGAGAGGGCTTGGGAGGGGGGCCTACGTTCAGGGCCTGCTGAGCAACCTTGGCAACCCCAAGATGGTCGTCTTCTTCTCCAGCCTGCTCCCGCAATTCGTCGCCCGTGGTTCGCTGACGTTCGCCAGCCTCCTTCTGCTCGGCCTGATCTTCTGTGCGATGACCGTTATCTGGCTCACCGGGTACGCCGTGGTCGTCGCCCGAGTTGGCGATGTCCTCCGCCGGGACCGAGTTCGCCGCGCCCTGGAGGCGACCACCGGGCTCGTACTGGTCGGGCTTGGCCTGCGGATCGCCACGGAGCGTCGCTAAACTACCTTCCCTCGCTAACCCTCTTCCGCCAACTGTGGTAGAGTGCAGGCCGATCGTCCGGCCTTCGGGCGGTCTCGCGTGCGGCCGGCATTCTTCTCTCTCGAACAGGCCGATGCGTTACTTTCGGAGTTCGAGAGGAGGAGAACGGGCAATGCCAAAAGGCACCGTCAAAAAGATCGTTTCCGACCGCGGATTTGGGTTCATCGCCGCCGAGGATGGCAAGGAGTACTTCTTCCATCAGAGTGGCGTCGATGGCTCGCTCAGCTTCGACAACCTGCGTGGTGGCGAGGCGGTCAGCTTCGACATCGAGCAGAGCCAGAAGGGTCCGCGAGCGAACCACGTCCGCGCCGCCTAACTAGCGGGCTCGACTTCGCGATAAGGGCGCCCGTGTGGGCGCCCTTATATTGTCTTTTGACGCTGGTGAGCACCTATCGAACCGCCGGAGCGTCGCCCATGCGAGGCTGCCCGTGAAGGGCGCAGCCCGGTTGCGGATCAGCCGGCGGGAGGGCTTCAACGCCGCCCACCAGCTCTCAGACCCGAGGCTCTCCGATGACGAAAACCTGCGCCTCTATGGCAAGTGCGTCAACCTGCACGGTCACAATTACCTCCTCGAGGTGGTGGTCACCGGGGCCATCGATCCGGCCACCGGTTACCTGATGGACCTCAAACGGCTGAAGGACCTGATGATCGAGCAGATCATCCAGCACGTCGACCATCGGAACCTCAACACCGACGTCTCGTGGCTCCGCGACCGGATCCCAACGGCTGAAAACCTGGCGCTCGCCTTCTGGGAGCGGCTGCATCCACATCTCCTTAAGGGCTCGCTGCAACGAGTGCGGGTTTACGAAACCGAGAAGAATTGGGCCGAGTGCAGTGAAAGCGACTGAGGTGGAGGGGCGCTTCGCGACCGCGGTGCCGCTCAGTCGGCGATACTCCCGCCGCGACCTGCGCGTCCTCTCCGACGACGAGCGGCGCCGGTTCGTTGCCGGCGGCCCGGCGGATCCGCAGCAAAACCCGACGCTCGCCTGGGAGCTGCTCTACCGGTTGGAGCCCGAGCTCTACGACCGGCTGGTGCAGGCCGAGCGGCTTCATCCCGCGATCCTCGAGTGGCTCCCCCAGGACGTCGATCGGATCATCGAGGTTGGCGCCGGCAGCGGCCGGCTCACCCTCCCGCTGCTCGGCCGCTGCGATGACCTCACCGCCATCGAGCCCGCCGCCCCACTCCGCGAGCTGCTCCGCCGCAAACTTCCCTCAGACTCCACCAGGATCCACCTGATCAGCGGATTCCTCGATGCCCTGCCGCTGGCCGACCGATCCGCCGAGCTCGTGACGGCGTGTTCGGTCCTCACTCCCGAAGCCGCGCATGGCGGCGACCGGGGCCTGGCCGAGATGGAACGGGTGTGCGCCCACGCCGGAATGGTCGTTATCGTGTGGCCGAACCAACCGGACTGGCTGGTCGAGCACGGCTATCGCTATCTATCGTTTCCGGGAGAGATGGCGATGGAGTTCGCGAGCCTGGATGAGGCTGTTGAGCTCACACAGATTTTCTATCCGGAGGCCGCGTCGGAGATCCAGGCCCGAGGCGAGCGCCGCGTGCCCTATGAGATCCTGGGTGTCAACCCGTCACGCGACCTCGCGTACAAGGTGATCGCCTGATGCGGATCGCTATCATCGCCCCGCTCGTGACGGCGATCCGGGAGCCACAGCGAGGCGGCTCGCAATCGGTCGTCGCCGACCTGGCTGCCGGCCTCACCAGCCGGGGTCATGACGTGCACGTCTACGCGGCAGCGGGCTCAGCAATCCCCGGTGTCACTGTGGTCGATACGGGCGTCGATCCCGAGTCGCTCGCCCAGCTGCTCTATCGGGCCGACCGGTCGGCAACCGCCGACCACGCCGTCGGCGAGGCAGCCTTTGCCACTGTCTACGCGGCAGTGGCGCAGGTTCCCTACGACGTCGTGCACAATCACGCGTTTGATCCGCCCGCGGTGCGATTGGCGATGATGCTG
>Ga0207646_10000589_pt1 | contig 47411 bp, 38 predicted proteins | sample KBSK5502metaG_FD_184343 | JGI IMG/M metagenome (GOLD analysis project Ga0207646, IMG submission 184343) | Corn, switchgrass and miscanthus rhizosphere microbial communities from Kellogg Biological Station, Michigan, USA - KBS K5-50-2 metaG... | ecosystem: Host-associated > Plants > Roots >...
TCAGACCGTGCTACACCACAACCAAGATCAAACGATCTATTAATTAGACGACACTCCCTTACGCACGGTTCAGTGCGCAGTTTGTCCGGATCGGGCGTGCGGAAACGAGGATAAGTCGGCATCGGCGTCAACATGGTGCGACGGGCATGAGGGACAGGTAGCGGCGGGCTAGGGCTTAGATGCGGCTGTAGTCGCGGGGGGCGTTGCGCGGGCCGTGGCGGGGCGGGCCCAGCCCGCTCAGCGTCAGCAGCCAGGCGGCCCGGTGCCGCTGCCCCGCGTAGGGCGCGAGAAGTTCCAGCATGCCCGCGTCGTCGGTCTTCTGCCCGGTCAGCGCCCACCCGACGATCGAGGGCAGGTGGTAGTCGCCCACCGACACGGCGTCGGGATCGCCGCAGGCGCGCTGGCGGATCTCGGCCGAGGTCCACGGCCCTATCCCCGGCAGCGACTGCAGCCGCCGGTCCGCCTCGGCCGGGGGGATCGTGGCGACCTCTTCCAGGCGCCCGGCCACCCGGGCCGCGCCGATGATCGTCCGGGCCCGGACCAGTTCGACGCCGGCCCGGTGCCACTCCCAGGAGGGGATGCGGGCCCAGGCGCGCGGCGCGGGGAAGACCCGCATCCCGGGCGGCGCGGGACCGGGAGCCGGGTCGCCGAACCGCAGCAACAGCCGCCGCCACGCGCGTTTGGCCTCAGCGCCGACCACCTTCTGCTCGAGCACGGCGGGCACGAGCGCCTCGAAAACGCGGCTCGACCGGCCGATCCGCAGCGCATGGTGCCGGTGCGACATTTCCTTCAGCAACGGGTGCCGGGGCTCGAGAACGGACGGGTCGTCCGCCGCGCCCAGCAGCCCGGGCAGGCTGCCGAGCAGCCACGCCGCGCCCGGCCCCCACGCCGACGCGCAAACCCTGACGCGCCCGTCTTCCGCGACGGGGACCGCGTGGACCCGCATGGTGGCCGGGCCATCCGGCGTGAGCGTGGTGCGCCACGCGGCACCGCATGCGTCTACCAAGTAGGCAGGATCGCCCCGGCCACGCCGGTGCACCCCCAGCGTGCGGGACCAGTCTAGGGGGAACGGCGGCTGCCACCGCCAGGTGAGCCCGCCGGCTAACGGCGGGACGGCCGCCCTGGCGGGCGGTACGGCGCGCCCAGCCGAACGCATCACCTGCGGTGCCCCAGGGATCCCCGCCAGCACACGGGACACCGGCCGGTGGGGCATCGCGGCCTACGTGTCCGTGGAGAAGCGCACCGAGGTCGGGCCGAGTTCCACGCCCGGCCAGAGCCGCAGTCCGGCCCGCAGTTCGTTGCCCGCCGCGACGCCCGCACCGTCGCCGACCACGGCCTCGTCGAGGACGACTCCTTCGCCGATGCGGGCACCCTTCCCCACCGCGCTGCGGCGGATCGATGCCCCGGGCCCGACCATCACGTCATCGAAGAGCACGCTGGCCTCGACCCGCGCCCCGCTGCCGACCACCGAACCCGCCCCGACGACCGTTCCCCCGCTGAGACGGGCATCCGGAGCCACCACGGCTCCGTCCAGCACCAGCGCCTCGCCGCAGGCGCCGGGGACCGCGGGTGAGGCGAGCCGGCCGAGCACCAGATCGCAGGATCCCCGGACGAAGGTCTCGGGCGTACCGACATCGAGCCAGTACGCGGTGTCCACGAAGCCCATAACGACCTGGCCGGCGGCGATGAAGCCGGGGAAGGTCTCACGCTCCACGGATACCACGCGGCCCGGCGGAATCTCGTCAATGACACTCCGGCGGAACACGTAGCAGCCGGCGTTGATCCGGTTCGTCACCGGGTCCGGGGTCTTCTCCAGAAACGCCGCCACGCGGCCCGCGGAGTCGGTGGGCACGCAGCCGAAGCGGGCCGGGTCCGGTACCTCGACCAGGTGGAGGGTCACGGCGGCGTCGGCCTTGCTGTGCATGTCCAGTTGAGCGCCGATGTCATGACCGGACAAGACGTCGCCGTTGAAGATGACGACCGGGTCGTCGGGGCCGCCGCGCAGGCCCTTCGCCGCGTTGCGGATCGCTCCGCCGGTACCGAGGGGCACCTCCTCGTGGACATAGGTGATCTCCAGGCCGAACTCGGATCCGTCACCGAACCGCTCCGCGAACATCTCGGCCCGGTAGGAGGTAGCCAGAACCACCCGGCTGATGCCCGCGTCCGCCGCCTTGGCGAATTGGTGCGTGAGGAAGGGGACTCCCGCGGTCGGCAGCAGGTGCTTGGGCGAGGCCAAGGTCAGTGGGCGAAGGCGCGTGCCGTAGCCGCCGACGAGCAGGATCGCTTCCAGCGGTTCGTGGCGGGCGTGCTCTGCTGGCATAGTGACGGAGGCTACTCCGCCCGCTGCGCCGCCGCACGCTGGTAGGACGCCATGTGCGCCTCGGCCGAGGCCGCCCAGGTGAACTCCTGCGCACGGGCCTCTTCAGCCGCGCTCAGGGCCTGACGCCGGGCCGGGTCGTCGAGCAGCGCGCGCAGCCCGGCCCTGATGCTGTCGGCGTCCGGCTCGGTGTAGGCGACGGCGTCCCCGCCGACCTCGGGCAGCGAGGTGCGGTGCGTGGTGAGCACCGGGGCGCCGCACGCCATGGCCTCGAGCACCGGCAGCCCGAACCCCTCGCCGCGGCTCGGGAACGCGACCACGAGCGCCCCGCCGAGGTAGCCCGGCAGGTCGCGGAACCGGAGATACCCAGGACGGACAAGGCGCAGCCGGGCGGGCACCGTGGCGATCACCTCGTCCACCTCCTCGCTCCACCCGGAGCCGCCGGCCAGCACGAGGGCGGGCGGGTCCGCCATGTCCTCGACCGCGCCGACCCAGCCGTTGATCAGCTCCGGGACGTTCTTGCGCGGCTCCAGGGTGCCCAGGTAGGCGATGTACGGCTTGCCGTGCAGGCCTAGCCGGTCGGACATCTGCTGCACCGCGCTTGGGTCGGGCCGGTGGAACAGGTCGTGGTCCACGCCGTGGTAGGCGACGTCGATCCGGGTCGGGTCGGCGCCGAGCACGCGCACCAGCTCATCGCGCGTGGCCTTGGACGGGACGAGCAGCCGGGTGGCGCGGCGCGCGGCCGTGCGGATCGCGGACTTGAAGAAGAGCGCGCCGACCGGGCTGTGGGCGTCCGGTTCGGTGAAGAACGTCAGGTCGTGGATCGTCACCACGACCGGCACGCCGGGCCGCATCGGCATCGTCGAGTGCGGGACGTGCAGCACGTCGGCACCGGTTTGCTGGGCCACCAGCGGAAGGCCGGTCTCCTCCCAGGCCAGCCGCGCCGGCCGGTGGGCGATGGCGGTTGGCCCGGCGACGATTCGCGCGTTGGGGATCATGCGGCCGTACCGCTCCTCGTCGGCGCGCTGGCACGCGACGACGAGGTCCGCTCCGCCGGAGCACAGGGCGATTACAAGCCCGTCGACGTATCGACCCAGCGCCCCGCGATCCGCCGGCACCGCGGTCGCGTCAACTAGCACCCGAGGCGCCACGACCAGTCTCGCTCCTTCTCGTTCGCAGCCCCGGCCCGGGCACAGCGTAGTGCCCGAGTCAGCCTTCGCCTGGATCTCCCGCCACCACCGAGCGTACGCCCTCCGCGGGGCTGCCCGTGAGCATGCCGCGCCCTAGCGGGAGGCCTTCGGGCTTGGGGTCGGGGTGGGCGCCGAGGACGGCGCCGGCGCGCCGCCCGCCCCGGCCGCCTTCTGGGCGTTGCTGATCTCCTGCTCCATGGCGGCGATGGCCTGCGCGTAGGCGGCGAGGTTGCTCTTCTGCAGCGCGGCCTGCGCCTTCGCGTAGTCCTGCTGTGCCAGCTTGAGGTCGGCCCGCACCTGCGCGCTGGCCGCGGCGCCGCTGGGCGGCCCGCCCGTGCCGCTCCCGCTCGAGGCAGGCGCCCCGGTGAACAGCTGCGCGAGCGCGCCGGACAGGGTTGGCGCGTACCCCACCGGGGCCGGCCCGGCGCTGGCCAGGCTCGGCTGGCCCGCGTAGTAGACGAACACCCGCTGCAGGTACGGATAGGACCCGGTGGCCCCGGCGGCATTGGCGGTCACGTAAACGGGCTCGATGTAGAGCAGGCCGCCGCCCACCGGGATCGTGATCATGTTGCCGAGCGTGACGGTGGAGCCGCCCCGGCGCAGCAGAGTCAGCTCCTCGGACGCCCTGGCATAGCTTTCGAAGGCGCCCTGGACCTGCGACGGCCCGTAGGTGACCGAGCTCGGCGGCAGCTGCAGGATGCGGATCGTGCCGTACCCGCGCTGCGTGGGGTTGCTGTCCACCACCATGACCGCCGCCAGGTTGGCCCGGTTGCGCGGTACGAAGGTCGCGGTCAGCGAGAACTCGGGGTGGGCGTAGCCCGTGATTTGCTCGGTCAGGTAGTACGCCGGCTGGCTGAACCGGTTCGCGATCAGGCCGGTGGGATCGTTCGGCACCGTCCAGAAGTTCTGGCCGCCGTAGAAGGACTGCGGGACGAGGACGTGGTACTGGGCGAGGATCTGCCGCTGTACCTCGAACAGGTCCGGCGGGTAGCGCAGGTGGGGCAGCAGGTACGACGGAATGTCCTTTTGTGACTTAACGACGCCTGGGAACGCGGTCATCCACGCTTGGAGCAGGGGGTCCCGGGGGCCCCACTGGTAGAGGGTCACGTTCCCGGTGTAGGCGTTCACCACCGCCTTCACCGAGTTGCGGATGTAGTTGATCGACCCAGGCGCCAGGCCGGCCACGTTCCCGCCCGGCGTCTGGCTGGTGGTGGTGGCCCCGGGCATGCTGACCCGCTGCGAGTACGGAAACAGGTCGGTCGTGGTGTAGCCGTCCACCACCCACCAGATGCTGCCGTTCGCCACGACCGGGTACGGGCTGCCGTCCAGGGTGAGGAACGGCGCCACCTTGGCCACCCGCTGCAGCGGCGTGCGGTCGTAGAGGATCTTCGAGTCGCCGTTGATGGCGCCCGACAGCAGGATGTTGATCTCGCGGAACTTGACCGCGTAGAGGACGCGGGACAGGAACGAGCCCATGGGCACGCCGCCGCCGCCGGTGTAGGTGTAGTTCACCTGACCGCGGGCGTTGGTGGACGGGTAGTCGAGCTCTATCGCGGGGCGGCCGCGCGGGGCGCCGACGATCACGTAGTTGTTCTCCGCCGGGCCGAAGTACACCCGGGGCTTGCTGATCCTGAGCTCGCCCCGCGGCGGGATATCGCTCTCGACGAAAGCCGGGGTGCCGTCGCGCCCCTCTATGTTCTCCCTCGCGGCCACGAACCCGAACCCGTGCGTGTACACAAGGTGGGTGTTGATCCAGTTGCCCTGGCCGGCGGGCGGCCCGGAGAGGCCGCGCACCGCCACGGCCAGGTCCTCCGGCTGCTTCCCGTCACCAGGCAGCACGTAGCGGTCCACCGACAGCACGCTGGGGAACTGGTAGTAGCCCTTGACTTGCTGGAGTTGCTGGAACGTCCGCGACACCACGTTCGGGTCCATCAGCCGAACCCCGGGCAGGTTCGAGACCTGGTTGTACAGCCTGCCGGACGGCTCCGTGCTGGCACCGGTGTAGGGGAGGACCTTCACCCCGTGCACGGCGTAGGCGTAGCGGGTGCTGGCGATCTCCCGCCCGATGTACTTGGACTCCTTGGCCAGTTCGTTCGGCTTCACCACGAACTGCTGGATGATCGCCGGGTAGAGGCCGCCCACGATGATCGCCGACAACACGAGCAGGCCGAAGCCGACCGCCGGCAGCAGGCCGTTGCGCCGTATGGCGCCGGCAAAGAAGAGCAGCGCGCACAGCAGCGCGATCACGGCGAGCACGGTCTTGGCCGGCAGGACGGCGTTGACGTCGGTGTAGGACGCGCCGGTGGTCACCACGCCGCGCTGGGAGAAGTCGATGCCCCATCGGTCCACCCAGTAGGCCGCCGACTTGAGCAGTACGAAGACGCCGACCAGGACGAACAGGTGCACCTGTGTCCCGATGGTGGCCTTGGGACGCCGGGCCTGCCAGCCCAGCCCGCCGTAGAGGATGTGCACCGCCAGGGCGGCGAACAGCGAGAGCAGGACGGCCGCGAACAGGTAGCTCAGCACCAGGCGGAGGAAGGGGTAGGTGAAGACGAAGAACGAGATGTCCATCTGGAACTGTTGGTCTTTCACCCCGAACGGGACCTGGTTGACGAACAGCAGCCAGGTCCGCCAGGCGCCGGCCGCGGTGATCCCGGAGATCAGCCCCACCAGGGCGAGCCCGATGCCGAGGATGAGCCGCCGGTGCGGGTCTACCGCCGCCCGGTAGATCTCGATGCCGGGCTTCGGCGCCGAGGTGGCCGGGGAGACGGGCCGGAGCCGGTACGCGAGGACGATGTTGAGACCGGTCACGGCCGCCATGACGATCCCGACGATGAAGAACAACGCCCACCTGGTGCCGTAGACCACGTCGAAAACCGACCCGTAGCCCTGCCTGAACCAGTTGTGCACGGAGCGGTACCAGAGGAGATCGGTCCACACGCCGGCGACGATGGTGACCAGCACGCCGAGCGCGATCAGGGCGGCCAGGACCGGCACCAGGTAGCGGGGCCAGCGCGGTAGCCGGAACGGCGCGCGGCCCGTGGGCGGCGGCCGGTCTGCCGGGGACGGCCGGAAGCTCAACCGGTCCCCCTCACATCACCGCGCGCGCGGCGCGGTAGGGCGTCCATGAGCCGCAAATCTACCGCGACTATCCCGGCCCATTCCAAAGACTGGCCGCAGGGCGCGCGCTTTACGGCCTGGATCGGGTCAACACGAGGGCACACTGCCGCCCGCCTTAAGCACTTGGAGGTCATGCACCGCGCCGGCCAGCGTGCTCACCTTGACCAGGCGCAGGCCCGCTGGGACCGCTCCGGCCGTGTCCGGGCAGTTGGCCGCCGGGGTCAGGAAGATGGTCGCGCCGGCGTCGCGGGCGCCGGCCATTTTCTGCTGGATTCCGCCGATCGGGCTGACCGTTCCGTCCGCCGAAATCTCACCGGTGCCCGCGATGAACCTGCCGCCCGTCAGGTTGCCCGGGCTGAGCTTGGCCACGATGCCGAGCGCGAACATCAGGCCCGCGCTCGGGCCGCCGATGTTCCCGACACTGATCTTGACCTGGAACGGGAACCGGTAGGTCTCGGTCACGTGGACGCCCACCACGGCGCTGCCCGCCGCGTTGACGGTCGTCAGCCGGAAGTGCTTGATGGTCCCGCCACGGCTGATTGTCAGCACGACCGGGGCACCCGGTCGGCGGGCGCGGATGAGGGCGCCGGCGTCGGCCCGGCAGGTGACCGGCGTGCCGTCCACGGCCGTGATGACGTCGCCCTTCCTGAGCAGGCCCGTCGCCGGCATCCCCCGCTCGACCATGACGACGGTGTCCACGGTGGCGAACTTGATCCGCAGCTCGCAGAGCGCCGCCACCTCGGCCGTCTGCTGCGAGCCGACCATCGCCAGGGTGTCCTGGTGCGTCACCTGCTGCTGCGTCTGGCCGGACGGAAACAGCTCTTGCTCGGGCACCACCGCCTCGCGCGGGGTCAGCCACGCCTGCAGGGCCGTGAAGATGTTGAACGAGTCCTGCGGGCCGCCCTGGTAGGACACCGTGACCAGATTCAGGTGCCCGCTCGTCGGGTAGGTGCGGGTGCCGGAGATCTCGATGAGGGGCTTCGCTCCCGAGCGGGTGCCCAAGGTACCCAGCGTGTTCAGCGAAGGGCCGGGCCCCAGGATGACGTAGGGCACCGACACGAACGTGGCCACGACGATGGAGACCGCCACCCCGGCCGCGGCGAGCAGCAGGGTGAGCTGCCGGCGGCGGGTGGCCGCCGGGCTAGCACGCGCGATGGGGCCTGGCCGCTCGCGGCCCAGGCGCCATCGGCCCCCCGGGGGGTTCCAGGGGGGTCGTCCCCCCGGGCTAGCCACTGCCGACCCACTCGCTGGAGCCGTCACCGAACCACTGGCGCTTCCAGATCGGCACCTCGTGCTTCAGCGTGTCGATGAGCACCCGACACGCCTCGAACGCCTCCCCCCGGTGCGGCGTGGACACCGCCACCACGACGGCGAGATCACCGATCTCCAGCTCCCCGACCCGGTGGACCGCGGCCAGCGCGATCACGTCGAACTCGGCAGCCACCTTCTCGGCCACCCTGCGGAGTTCCGCCTCGGCGGACGGGTGCGCGCTGTAGGACAGGCGAGCCACGTCGTGCCCGCCATCGCTGTCCCGGACCGTGCCGACGAACAGGGCGATCGCGCCCGCTCCCGGGTCGCTGACGACGGCCCGGACCTCGTCCACCGACAACGGCTCCTCGCGCATCTCGGCGAGCCTGATGACGTTCACGCCAGCCACCGTACCCGGACCGGCGGCGCCCGGGTTCAGCTGCTCCGCTTGCGGCGGCGAGCCGCGCGCACGATCGCCGCGGTGCCGATCACGGCGACCGTGGCGCCGGCCGCGGTGATGGTCGCCTCCTTGCTGGGCAGGCGGCGCCCGGCGGCGCGGTGGCTGGCCCGGGCCTCCATGAGCGCCTGGAGCGCCTCGGCGTTGTCGTAGGTGGGGTGCCAGCCCGCCTCGCGCAGGGTCTGGCAGTCAACCACCCAGGGGTAGACCAGGTACTGGAGGTCGTTCACCGGAGCGGGGGTGATGCCCACCCGGTGCAGCCGCTGGGCGGTGCGCAGCGTCAGGCCGGCGGGCAGCTCGATCCGGCGGAGCCCGCTGATCCGCTCGACCTCCTCCTGCTCAAGCCACCCGTCACAGCCCACGGCGAAGGAGCCGCCCACCTCACCGGCCACCGCCAGCTCCAGGGCGGCGACGAGATCGTCGCTGTGGCAGAACTGCCAGCGCGGCGAGGAGCCCTTAACCGTGAGCAGCCGCGCGGAGTCGAAATGCCTGGCCGCCAGGGTGTCGGTGACCGCGCCGACCAGCGCGGCCGGGCGGACCACGGTGACCGACATCCCGGGGTGGACCCGCGGGGAGCGCCGCGCCAGTTGCTCGATCTCCAGCAGGTCGCCCGCCACGCTGCCGTCGGGGTCGGCGCGCAGCGGCGCGGACTCCGCCAGCGGGACCGTGTTGTCAGGCCTGGCACCGTAGACCATCGCGCTCGTGACCAGGATCACCCGGCCCACTCGGCCCGCCGCGGCCGCGGTGAGGACGGTTTGCGCCGCCCGGACATTGAAGGCGCGCCGCGCGCGGTGGTCGGTGTCGGCCGAGGTGTCGACGTCGGTGTGGACCAGGACATCCACCTCGGCTAGGCGGCTGGCCAGGGCCGGGTCGCGAACGTCAGCCAGGCGCCAGCTCACCCCGGTCACGTCACCGCGGTGATCGTCGATCGCGATCACCTTGCTCACCCGCGCCGAGCCTGCCAGCCGGGCGGTGAGGGCGCGCCCGATACCGTGCGCCGCCCCGGTGACGGCCACGACTTGGCGCGTCCGCCGCTGGCGAATCTGGGCCTGCGCAGTGCTCAACGGGTACCGCTCCCGGGATAACGTGGCTGGTGTGACCCTTCCATCCTGCCTGAGAGGCCACGGCGATGGCTGACCCTCCCTTCGGCTTCGGCCCGCCAGGTGGCGCGGGGCGAGGTTCTGGCTCCTCCTCCGGCTCTGGGTCCTCCGGTTCTGGGTCCTCTGGCTCGGGGTCCTCTGGCGGCGGAAACCCGGGGCCCCTGGGCCCGCTGGGTGACCCGCAGCAGTTCGCCGACGCCCTGCGCCAGTTCGCCGACCTGATGTCCTGGCAGGGCGGCCCGGTCAACTGGGACCTTGCCAAGGACGTGGCCCGGCACGCCGTGGCCGCCGAAGGCGATCCGAGCGTTCTTGACGTCGACCGGAACAAAGTGGTCGACGCCCTCCGGCTCGCGGACCTGTGGCTGGACGAGGTGACCAGCTTTCCCACCGGCGTGCGCCGCGCCGCAGCCTGGAGCCGTTCGGAATGGGTGGAAGCCACCCTCCCCGTCTGGTCCGCGCTGTGTGACCCGATCGCTGACAAGGCCGTGGACGCGATGGGCGGCATCCTCGCCGAGGATCCCGGGGAACTCGCCGCCGGCCTGCCCGAAGAACTCGGCCAGGCCCTCCAGGCGATCAGCGGCGGCCTGAGCGGCCTTGGCGGGATGATGCGCCGGATCGGCGGGATGATGGTCGGCAGCCAGACCGGTGCCGCCGTCGGCGCGCTTGCCCAGGAGGTGGTCAGCTCCACCGACGTCGGGCTCCCGCTCGGGCCTGAGGGGACCGCGGCGCTCCTGCCTGCCGGGGTGGCCGTCTTCGGTGAGGGGCTTTCGGTGGACGCCGACCAGGTCAGGCTCTTCCTCGCGCTGCGGGAGGCGGCGCACCACCGGCTGTTCGCCCACGTGCCATGGCTGCGAGCCCATCTGCTGCGGGCCGTAGAGGACTACGCCAGGGGAATCTCGGTGGACACGTCACTGCTGCGGGAGGCCATGCCGCAGATCGACCCGCAGAACCCGGAGGCGATGCGGGACGCGCTGGCCGGCGCGGCGTTGTTCCAGCCCGAGGACACGCCGCAGCAGAAGGCGGCGCTCAGCCGGCTGGAAACGGCGCTCGCTCTGGTCGAGGGCTGGGTGGACACGGTGGTGGACGCCGCCGCGCAGGGCAAGCTCCCCCAGGCCGGCGCGCTCGCCGAGGCGGTCCGCCGCCGCCGCGCCACCGGTGGCCCCGCCGAGCACACCTTCGCCACCCTGGTCGGCCTCGAGTTGCGGCCACGCAGGTCCAGGGAGGCCGGTGCCCTCTGGCGCAGCCTCACCGAGGACCGGGGGGCCGAGGCAAGGGACGAACTCTGGGCCCACCCCGACCTGCTGCCGACCGCGGAGGACTTCGACGACCCGGAGGGCTTCGTCCGGGGCCGCAAGGAACTCGACATGTCCGAGCTTGAGGGGACCGGCGAAAGCGAGCCCCCGGATGCGCCGGGGGAAGACGGCTCCTAGAGGTACCTCAGGGCAGTGGTAGCCCCGGGCCATTGGCAACCACCCTGGCCAAGCCCAAGGAACCAGCGCGGAAACTAGACTTTGTCCACAGCCGGTGGGCGAAGACGGGGCAGCCTGGAGGCGGTCACGGCAGCCGAAACCTCCGTAATTCACAGGTGTTTCCCACGCTTGTCCACAGCCTTTCCCGGCGCGTTCCCCAGGTTTTCCACAATGCCATCCACCGGCAGGGTTGACCGTACCGCGCCGCCTGTTTAATCTCTCCCGAGATGGGTCCCCGGGTAGCGGGCTTAGTCACTTCGGGGAAGGGGGACTATCGCCCAGCGGGGAACCGCCGGCGCGGCACCGGCTGGTTCCCACCCGGGGCCCCCTATTGTCAGACGGCCGGGTCAGCATTCTTTTATGAGACCGGCACTGAAACCGGGTCTACTGCCCGTTTGGCGAAATCGCGACACCGTTCAGATCGGGATTGATCCGCGGCGTGCCATCGCCCTGACCGGCATGCGCGGCGCGGCCGGGCTGCTGCGCCTGCTGGACGGCAGCCGTGACCGGGTGCAGGTCCTCGCCGCGGCCCGCGATCTTGGCATGGACCCTGAGCTGGCAGACCGGGTGCTGGCCTTGCTGGCCGCGGGCGGGGCGCTGGATGACGTCCCGGTGAGCACCGACCGCGCCCTCCCCGCCGGGCTGCGCGCGAGGCTGGCACCGGAACTCGCCGCTGCTTCTCTGGCCCACGGCGACGCCGACGGCGGGGCCAGGACCCTCGCCCGGCGCCAGGCGGCGTGCGTCCGGGTGCACGGGGCCAGCCGGGCTGGCTTATGGATCGCGGGCCTGCTCACCGCCGAGGGCATAGGCCTGGTGATCTCCACCGGACCCGCCACGGCCCAGCCCGGCCAGGCCATCCCGGACGCGCCCGCCGCTCCCGGGCCATCGGCCGGGCAGCCCTGCACCGGCATCCCGGGCCTGGCCGGTCGCCCGGCGGCGCAATCCGCCCGCGGCGGTCACCCGCCCCGGCGGCCAAGCCTGGTCATCCTCGCCGACTGTCATCGCCGTGAGCTCCCGGAGACCCTTTGCAGGGACCGGATCCCCCACCTCTGCGCGTCGGCGAGCGAGGCGATCGGGGTAGTCGGCCCGCTTGTACTGCCGGGGCGCTCGGCCTGCCTGCGCTGCCTGGACCTGACCCGGGCCGAACGGGACCCCGCCTGGCCGCTCATCCTCGCCCAGCTCACCGGGCGCGCCGCCGCTGATCCCGCCGCATGCGACGCCGTGCTCGCCGCAACGGTCGCCGCGCAGGCCACCGCCCAGGCGCTCGCGTTCATCGACCGCGGCCCGGCCGCGGTCGCCGTGATCGGCGGCACCCTCGAACTCGTTCTGCCCGGCTGGGAGTGGCGCCGCCGGACCTGGCCGCGCCACGACCGGTGCGGGTGCCGGAGGTAGCGGCCGTGGCAGAGCCGACGGTCGGCAAATATACAGTTTTTCTCCAGCAGCTATACAGCGAACGGTCAGGTTAGCGGGTGATATTGACCTGGCTCCTCCCGGTGCCCGGGCCACCCAGCCGCGCCGGGACGTGCCACTGAGCGCGCCCCCGTCGGCCAGATACGGCCTCGCTGCGCCGGCGGGGCGCCCACCACGCGCGCCGCGGTGGGATACCGGCCCCCGGGCCTCGCGGCGGCGCCGGTCGCGGGTGTGGCACTCGATCCACAACCTGACCGACAATGGAAGCTGTGGACGATCTCCCGCGCCGCGCGATCACGCGCACCGCCAAGCTGGCCACGCTGCCCGTCGGGCTGGCTGGCCGGACCGCGCTGGGTCTTGGCAAGCGCCTCGGCGGGCGGCCCGCCGAGCGGGTGGCGAACGAGATCCAGCAGCGGACGGCGGAGCAGATATTCCGCGTGCTCGGTGAGCTCAAGGGCGGGGCCATGAAGCTCGGGCAGGCCCTGTCCATCTTCGAGGCCGCCCTGCCGCCCGAGCTTGCCGGGCCGTACCGGGCGACCCTCACCAGGCTGCAGGAATCCGCGCCGCCCCTGCCCACCCGCACCGTGACCCGGGTGCTTGCGGAGGATCTGGGGCCGGACTGGCGGCAGCGGTTCGCGGAGTTCGACGAGAAGCCGGCCGCCGCCGCGTCGATCGGCCAGGTCCACAAGGCCCATTGGCGGGACGGGCGCACGGTGGCCGTCAAGATCCAGTACCCCGGTGCCGGCCAGGCGCTGCTGGCCGACTTCACCCAGCTGAGCCGGGTGGCCCGGCTGTTCGCGGTGCTCATGCCCGGCCTTGATGTGAAGCCGCTGCTCGATGAGCTGCGGGCGCGCATCGCCGAGGAACTCGACTACCACCTGGAGGCGTCGGCACAGCAGGCGTTCGCCGACGTTTACGCGGGCGACCTCGACATCTCAGTGCCGAACGTGGTGGCGGTCACCGATCACGTCCTGATCACCGAGTGGATGGACGGGACCCCGCTGTCGAAGATCATCAGCGACGGCTCGCAGGAGGAGCGGGACCGGGCCGGCCTGCTGTTCGTCCGGTTCCTGTTCTCCGGCCCCGCCCGGGCCGGGCTGCTCCACGCCGATCCGCACCCCGGTAACTTCCGCCTGCTCGCCGACGGGCGGCTGGGGGTGCTGGACTTCGGCGCCGTGGACCGGCTGCCCGGCGGGATGCCCCCGATCATGGGGCGCGTGCTCCGCCTCGTCCACGACGGAACCGATCTGCGGCCGGTGGAGCAAGAATTCCGGGACCAGGGCTTCCTCCGGCCCGGCGTCAGCGTGGACATGGAGGCACTGCGCGCCTTCCTGGCCCCCATGGCCGAGCCGTCCCGGGGGGAACGGTTCAAGTTCAGCCGCGACTGGCTGCGGGGCGAGGCAACAAGAATGACCGACCCGCGGTCGGCCAGCCTGAGCCGGCGGCTCAACCTGCCCCCGTCCTACCTGCTCATCCACCGGGTCTCCACGGCCGGGACCGGCGTGCTCTGCCAGCTCGAGTGCGAGGGTCCGTTCCGCGCCGAAATGCTCCGGTGGATGCCGGGCTACCTCGACGACGGCTCCGCCGACGGCGACCCCGAGGACACCCCGGGCCCCGACGACCTCCTCCCGGACGCCCTTACCCCCGGCCGGTAAATTCCGCGCCCCAGTCGCGGCGGGTGGCGTAAACCGAGCGCCGGGGCCGCGAGCGCGTCCGCAGGACGGCTCGCACGGGCCGCGTGATGCCGCGCAGCAGCGATCCGGCAGCGAACGCGAGCCGGGCCGCTTGCTCGTCGGCGCGCCGCACCTCGGCGGGGCTCTTCGCGCGCTCGGTCTGATGGAGCCGGTAGCTGTCGTAGGGCATCAAGGTCTTCACACCTCCTCCAGGGCGGACATCGCCGGCTGGGCCCCGTGAGGGAGTCACGGGGCCCAGCACATCGGGAGCTCCGGAGAGCGCCCGGGGGATGGCACGCTCACGACCCGCTGTTGAGGTCCCCGCGTGCCTTCAGGACATCTATCTGGGCGTCGACCAGGCGCCGCTCCGCGCGCGCTACCCGCCGTGACGCCTTCCGCAGCGCCCGGACACGCGAGGCTTGGCGCTGCTCGCGTGCCCATGCCAGGTGGTCACGGTGGCGGTCACTGGCCTGCCGGGCTTGGGCATACATGGCTTACCTCCCTTCGGTGCGCTGCTGGCGGCCTGCCGGGCCTAAAGGAGTCAGGCCGCGACTTCGGTCTTACGCGGGCGCCCGCGCGGGCGCTTGCGCGGCACAACCTCGCCGCGCAGGAACAACTCCCCGCCCCAGACTCCCCAGGGCTCACGGCGCTCCCGGGCTCCGGCCAGGCACGCGAGCCGGATGGGGCACCCACGGCACAGGGCCTTGGCGGTCTCGACGTCCGCGGGCAACTCGGCGAAGAACAGGTCGGGGTCATCCATACACGGCGTGTGGAAGGCGCGGTGCGCTCCCTGCTCCCCCGCCGCCGCCGCTGACTCGACCGGTCCTGTTGCTGGTCGCGCTACCCGCAGCGCTAGTTCTGCCTCGAACCCCGCCGCGCCCAGTTCCGCGGCGGTGGTGCCGGGCCAATACATGTCCGTCCCCTCTCGTCCTCGTCGTCTCTGCTCGTCGTGTGTTCCACTCGGCTGATACGGCGGCCCGGGCATAGCTAAGGCCGCGAACCCGGTTTTCGGGTCCGCGGCCTTTGGGGATCGAGGCCGGTCTTTTTCTAGACCGGATCCCAAGCCCTTGGCGGGCCCGAAGAGGCGCCGCTGATCACGGCACCACGGGTCATGAACGGGTTCTTCTGGAGCGTCCGCGGCCGCGTGACCAGGGTCTGGACATACTTCGCCTGGCCCACTCGCGCGACGTGGCCCCTGTCCTGGACGAGCTGGGCCGGCACGGCACCCGGGAAGCAGGCGCCTGCGGAGCCGGCCAGGACGTGGCCGTCATGAGAGAAGTTGATCATCTCCGTGGGCACCCCCTTCCGTGCAGCGTCGTGGGCCCACTCATTGGACATGTGAGCAGCCTAGGTAGAGCGCTGAGGACGGGGCAACTGATTTTCCGCCACGTTTTCGTTACGGTCGTCACGGAAACGTTGTCACGGGCGGGGGGCGGGACGGGTCCGGATGAGGCCCTCCTGCATCACCGACACCACCAGGGTGCCGTCCTGGGTGAACACCTCGCCCCGGGCCAGCCCGCGGGCGCCTGCTGCGGCCGGCGACTCCTGGGCGTAGAGCAGCCACCGGTCGGCCCTGAACGGGCGGTGGAACCACATCGCGTGATCGAGGCTCGCCCCCGTGGTGTGCCCATCCGCCCAGGACAGGCCCTGCCGGATCAGCACCGAGTCCAGCAGCGTCAGGTCTGAGGCGTAGGTCATCAGGCATACGTGCACCAACGGGTCGTCCGGCAGGTCGCCGTCCGCGCGCAGCCAGACGAGATGGCGGTCGGTGCGCAGCGACGGATCGAGGAAGACCTCGTGCGAGAGCGGCCCAGCGAAGCGCAGGTCGATGGGGGTGTTCAGGAACGACTCATGCGCGCGGACGCCGAACAGCTTCGCCAGGCGCTCGGCGGTCGGCGGCACCGACTCCGGCGGTGGCGCCTCCGGCATGGGAGCGCTGTGCTCCGGCCCCGGCTCGTCGTGGTGGAACGACGCGGAAAGCGTGAAGATGACCTTTCCGTGCTGGATCGCGGTGACCCGGCGGGTGGTGAAGGACCGCCCGTCCCGGACGCGGTCCACGGTGTAGATGATCGGCACGGCCGGGTCGCCGGGCCGGATGAAGTACGCGTGCAGGGAGTGCACCGGCCGGTCGGACGGGACCGTCCGGCCGGCCGCCACGAGCGCCTGCCCCGCCACCTGCCCGCCGAAGACCCGCTGCCGGTGGTCGCTGGGGCTGCGGCCGCGGAAGATGTCCAGCTCGATCTGCTCCAGGTCGAGCAGATCGAGCAGCTTGTCCAGGGCTTCACTCACCGGCCGCTCCCAGGCCGGTTCCGCCGCGGCAGGGCGGGACGCCGCCCGGGCCGCAGGCCGTCGAGGAACCGGGACGGCGTGCGGGTGCCGCGTCCCCCGGCGGCCCGGGCCAGCGCCCACGACAGCACCACCTGCTGCCTGGCCCGGGTCACCCCGACGTAGAGCAGCCGCCGCTCCTCGGCCACGGCGTCGTCGGTCTCCGCGTGGACGATCGGCAGGTTCCCCTCGGTGAGCCCGGGCAGGAATACCACGTCCCACTCCAGCCCCTTGGCCGCGTGCAGCGAGGCCACCGTCACGCCCTCTACCTGCGGGGCGTGCTCGATGGCGGCACGGCGGGCCAGCTCGGCGACCACGTCGGCGAGAGCCGCTCCTGGAGCGGCCGCGCAGTAGTCCTCGGCCAGCTGCGCGAGTGCCGCGAGCGACTCCCACCGGTCCCGCGCCGCGCCCCGTCCCGTGGGCGGCTCCCTGGTCAGCCCGAGCCCCGACAGCACGTCCCGCACCTCGGCGACCGCGGTTCCAGCGGCATCCGCCCCCTCCGAGGCCGGCGCGCTCCTCGCAGCCACCCGCAGCAGCCCGGTCGCCTGGCGCACCTCGGCCCGGTCGAAGAACCGTTCGGCGCCGCGCACCTGGCACGGCACCCCCACCTCCGCCAGCGCCCGCTCGAACCGCTCGGTCTGCGCGTTGACGCGGACAAGCACGGCCATCTGGCGCGGCGCGGTCCCCGCGCCAGCGAGCGCCCGCGCCCGGGCGGCCACCGCAGCCGCCTCCGCGGCCTCGTCGTCGTGCTCGGTGAACTCGGCGGCCGGGCCGCTGCCCCGCTGGGCGACCAGGGCGTCGCCGCCGGCGCCCGCCCCGGTCAGCCGGTTCGCGCAGGCGACCACCTCGGGCGTGGAGCGGTAGTTGCGCGTCAGCCGCACCACGCGCGCGTGCGGGTACTCGCCGGCAAAACCGGTCAGGTACGCCGACGTGGCACCGGTGAACGAATAGATCGTCTGCCGTGGGTCGCCGACCACGCACACGTCGTCCCGGTCGCCGACCCAGGCGTCGAGCAGAAGCTTCTGCAGCGGGTTCACATCCTGGTACTCATCCACCACGAAATAGCGGTACCGGTCTCGCACCTGCGCGCCCGCCGGCCGGTGCTCGGCCAGGATGGCGGCGGTCAGCTCCAGAACCGACTCGAAATCGACCAGGTGCCGGTCGCGGCGCAGCTGCTCATAGGCGGCGAACAGGCGCCCGGTCAGCTCGGCCTGGAGCGGGGCCGTCCGGGCGTGCTTCGCCGCCACCTCGGCGTACTCGTCCGGCCGTACACCGGTGACCTTGGACCATTCGATCTCGGTCGCTACGTCACGCAGCTCCGGGCCGTTCACCGGCACCCGCATCTCCCGGGCCGCCTCGGCCAGCAGCCTGGCCTTGGAATCGAGCACGGCAGGCGGCCTGCCCCCCACCGTGGTCGGCCAGAAGTGGACGAGCTGGCGCAGCGCGGCCGCGTGGAAGGTGCGGGCCACCACCCGTTCCATCCCCACGCCCCCGCCACCGAGCTGGCGCAGCCGCGCGCGGAGCTCCCCCGCCGCCCGCGTGGTGAACGTCACCGCGAGCACGTGCCCGGGGTTGACCACGCCGGTCTGGACGCCGTAGGCGATTCGGTGCGCGATCGAGCGGGTCTTTCCCGTGCCCGCGCCCGCCACCACGCAGACCGGGCCCCGGGTGGCCAGGGCGACCTCGCGCTGCTCAGGGTCGAGCGCCGCCAGCACCGCCTCGGGCCCCTCCGGCTCCACCGCGCCTCCTCCCACCGCCGGTTTCCGCACAATCCTTGCGCATCGGTGCGACACGCCGTGGGAAGCCGGCGAAGGGCCACGGTGTTGCACCAGCGGAACTACTGTGGGACAGGACGAGGAGACGCGGGTGTCACTGCGGGTAACGATGTACACCACGCCGTGGTGCGGCTACTGCCGGAGGCTCAAGAGCCAGCTCGCGCGGGAGGGGATCGAGGTCGCCGAGATCGACATCGAGCGGGACCCGGCCGCCGCGGACTACGTGATGTCCGTGAACGGCGGAACTCAGACGGTCCCGACCGTCGTCTTCCCTGATGGGACGGCAATGACGAATCCGCCGGCCGAACAGGTCCGGGAACGTCTGGCCGCCCTCGCAGTAGGGCCATGAAAAGCAGACATAACAGAACGCCCGATACGGGTGGTGCCCACCGTCGCCCGCGCAAGGGGGCGGCGGCCGACCGTGCCGCCGCCCAAAAGGGCGGCGGCCGACCGGACGGCGGCGGCGGCGGCGCGCCCGCGCACTGGGCTGATACCGGCACCGGCGGCGCGCAAGCCGCCCCCCGCGCGCCGCAGGACGGCCCCGCCGGCCCCGCCGGCCCCGCCGCGAGCTGGCCGTCCGGCGGGCAGCCGGTCGCCCGCCGCACCGCTACGGGGTGGCGGGTGGGTGACGAGGAGGTATCCGACCTCACCAGCGCGATGGTCCTCGCCGACCTGCTGGCCGCGGACCTGCCCACTCAGGCGATGCCGGCCGTGGGCGCGCTCGCGGCCGGCGACGGCGAGCCACCCGACGCCAAGCGGCTCCAGGAGACCGTGGCCCAGCTCGAGCACGCGCTGACCGCGCGGGTCCGGGTCGAGCAGGCGATCGGCGTCCTGGCCGAACGCCACCGGCTCCGCCCGCGCCAGGCCTTCGAGCTACTCAGATCCGTGGCGCGGGCCAGGGGCAGACGGGTCATGGAGATCGCGACCGAGGTGGTGGACAGCGCGACCAATCCCCTCCTCCGCATCCCCGAAGAACTGGCCAAGCCCCCGGTAACCCGCCGGAGGGGGAATCGTCAGTCCGCTCAGGGTCAGCCTGGATTGTCAGGCTAGCCCGGTACCCGGGTCAGCGTCGCCGCCCGGCTGGCCCCGGTGGGTGACGGTCAGCCGAGGGTCTTGAGGAGCTGCGCCGCCATCCCTTGCTCGCCGAGCGCGTTCGGGTGGAACGGCGCCGCGGGTGAGGTGGGGACGAGCCCCTCCACCCACTTGACCCCAGGCGCCCGGCAGACGTCGTGGCCGATGCTGGCGGTGTAGGTGTTCACGTACGTCGCGCCGTTCGCGGCGGCCTCGCTGGCGAGCATCGCGTTCAGCTCCTGCTCCACCCCGCGCAGGTACGGCACATCGCCGGAGGCGATGGGCACCACGGGCCAGCACCCGGTGCCGCTGTTCGGCATGATGACGGGGTACCCGACCACGAGCACCCGGGCGTTCGGCGCGTGGGCGTGGATCCCGCTCAGGTCCGCGGCCACCTTCGGCGCAGCAGCGGCGATCGCCGCCTTGAGCTGATCGGTCCCGCCCGAGGTGTAATGGGCCTTGCACGGGGCGCCGAACGGGTCCGTGAAGCTCAGCTTGGCGCACTCGAGGAAGACGTCTTGGGCGTTGATGTCGTTGCCGCCAATTTGGAGCGTCACCAGCGTGGTGCTGGACGACAGCGCGTTGTCCTGCGGCGGGTTGGTGCCCAGCGGCACCGACTCCGGCTTGGTCATGCTGGTGGTGTCCGCGCCCTGACAGCTGACGTCGGTGAAGGACGCGGCACGGACCGCCGCTGCCACTAGGTGCCCATAGTTGTGGGTGGACCGCGCACATCCCGCCGGTGACCCGGTCAGGTCCGGGATCAGTGGCCCGGCGGTATACGAGTCGCCCAGCGACACGTAACGGGTCACGCCGCTGCCGCGGATTGCGCTGGCCGCGCTCGTCACGCTCCCCGCGCTCGCGGCGCCCGGGATCACCGCGACCAGCAGCGAACTCGTGGCCAGGGTGAGGACCGCGCGCGGGACGGTGACCCAGCGGCGGTGCGGACGGGCGGCGGCGGCGTGCGAGGCCCAATGGCGCATAACGGACAGCTCCCCTCACCCAGTTACCGGCAGGTAATCAGATGATGAGGGTGGCGTCAGGCCGGCGTCAATGGACCCAGCCGGCCTCGTCTTGCCGGCCAGATTCGGTCGTCCAGCGGTACGGCTTTCCCCCCCTTTTGGCCCGCACCCGGGCCTGCCGCCGTCCTCTGAGTAACGCAGGGGCCTGGAAATGAGCAATCGGTGCTCAGGCGGGCACCGGGCCGGTGGCCTACAACTGTCCCTAGAGCGGGCAGGCGCGCCGCCAGCCCCGTGATCTGGTCAGGGATCAGGCTGCCAACAGGAGGCCGGCGATGCGTTCCATCGCCGCGCGGTTCTTTCACAAGCCGCTCGGCTACGCCGGTGACTTCGAAATGATGAACATGCTGTATCGCAACGAGAGCCTCGGCGACACGCTGTTCGGCCAGGCGCTGAGCCGCGTCATTCTCGATTGCGACGCCGCGCGGGCGGTCCGTCACCGGGCGCAATACCTCGTCGGCAAGGTCACAGCCGCTGCCACGTGCGGCGAGCCGGACCGGCCGGCGCGCATATTGTCGGTCGCGGCTGGTCCGGCGATGGAACTCCAGCTGATCCTGCGGAAGGACCCTGCGCTCCTGCGAGCCGGGCGCGCCGAGATCACGCTGCTCGACCAGGATGCCGGTGCGCTCAGGCACGCGCGGGAACAGATCGAGGCCCTTGCCGCGCGGGCCCGCGTCGAGGTGACGCTCAGGTGCCTCAACAGCTCAATCAGGACGGTGATCGCGGAGGGTCTCCACGGCTCCTACGATCTGATCTACTCGGCCGGGCTCTTCGACTACCTGAAGGACCGCACGGCGCGCGCGGCAGGCGTCCGGCTTGTTGCCGCACTCGCCCCGGGCGGTACGGCGGTGATCGGGAATTTCGGCGACGCAAACCCGTCGCGGCCGTTGATGGAACTCTTCACGGACTGGCCACTGCTCCACCGCTCAGCCAGCGACCTCCGCCGGCTCTTCGGCGATATCGGCAGCAGCATGACCATCGAACAGGAGACGACCGGCGTCAACCTGTTCTCGGTGATCAGCGCCTAGGCAAGCGGGCGGGCCGCCAGTTCTCGGACTTTGGCAATGGATGGCCTCTTCATGTGACTGCCAGCTACATTCGTGAGCCAACACATGAACGGAGGCGCTGTGCCGCGGTGGGCCCAGGTCCTCAGATATCTCGCTCCCCCGGTGGGAGCCGCCTGCGGAGTCACGGTCGCCCTCACGTTTGGCAACCGTACGGCTCCGTTGTGGCTGACCTGGGCGGTGCTCGCGGTCGCCGCCACCACGGCCGCGGGACTTGTCTGCGGCTACGGGCTAGGCCGGTGGCAAGACCTCAGCAAGCTCTGCACGATACCCGCCGCGTGGCCGGTGATCTGGCCGGTCATGGCGCTGGCTCTGGTAAGCCTGGCGCTCATGAACGTCCCACTCCTGCTTCCACCGCCGCATGTGACCGTCAGCGGCGGGAAAGGCACCGGCCTGGGCAGCGGGCTGGTCGGCATGTTCGCAATTGTGGCCGCTATCCCGGTCGCAACTGTGATGATCGGAATGTGGCGCGCGGTTGGTGGCGAAGCGCCGCTCGGCCCCAAAGACGCGCCGTTCGCCACGAAAGGTGCCCAACTCGACGCGCTGCTCGAGTTGCGTCGGCTGCTGCAGCGGCTGCTCGCCGCGGTCGGATCGGTGGTGGCGCTTGTGGCCTTCACTTACTCGACATGGTGGCTTCTGGAACGGAGCCTGCATACCCAGTTCGGGAGCAGGCCGCCGCAGTTCGTGCTTATCTTCGGGGCCTTCGGTTCGACGCTCGTTGGCCTGGTCTACGGACCGGCGTGGAGTGCCCTGCAGCGCCGCGGGCGGCTGCTGCGCGACACGATGTTCCCGCTGTGCGAAGCCGACCAGGGGCCGCAAATCGTCAGCCTCGCCGCGGATCGCCAGACGCTGGAACAGATGCTCGGCCTGAACCGCGGCTTCCTGGCCGATCTGCAGAGCGGCCTGGTGATCCTGGCGCCCCTGCTGGCCGGAGCGGTCGCCGCGTTCCTGCCCCATCAGTGAGAAAGTGCCAATGGTGTTGAGATCCTAGACCAGGGGCGGGTGAAGCCCACCGGGTTGGTGTCGCCGGGGGCTCCGCCCGGGCCGTAGGGCGCGATCCGGATCGGGAAGCCGGTGGCGTACGCCTCGATTCACCGTGCCCGTGCCGTTGAGGCACTGCTGCGGCGCGGGCGTGGCCGCGGTGAGGGTGAACGCGCCGCCGGCGTAGAGACCCGCCCAGTGCAGCACCGCCTGCACGTAAGAGGTGAGGTGGTCGAGGCTTACTGGGACGGCTGCCGAATCGCGCTGTGACTCACCGGTACGGCACCAGACCGTGACTGCGGGCCTTGGCCAGCGTCACAGTCCGAGTAGTGCCTGCTCGACAACCTCGGTGAGCGCCGGGTGGATGTAAAGGACGCCGGAGGCGACCTGGTCGGCGGTGTTGCCCAGACACATGGCCTGGATCAGCGGCTGGATCAGGGTGGGAGCCTCCGGGCCGATGATGTGGGCGCCGAGCAGCAGCCGGGTGGCGGGGTCGGCGAGCACCTTCACGAAGCTGGTGGTGTCCTCCAGGGCCCAGCCGTAGGCCGCGTCACGGTAATGCCGGGTGGCGGCGGCGTAGGAGCGGCCCTGAGCCCGCAGGTCCTGTTCGGTCGCGCCCACCGAGGCGACCTGCGGATCGGCGAACACTGCGGATGGCACCACTGTGAACCGTGCCTGCCGCGGCTGGCCGGGGTGGAGCAGGTTGTAGCGGACCAGTTGGGTCTCGGCGTTGGCCATGTGCTTGAGCTGGAAGTGGTTGGCCAGGTCGCCGAGCGCCCAGATCCCCGGCACGTTCGTCTGGTAGGTGCCGTCGGTGACCACGTGCCCGTGCTCGTCGGTCTCGATCCCGGCCGCGGCGACGTCGAGCCGGTCGCTGTTGGGCACCCGCCCGGTCGCCACCAGCAGCACCTCGCCCTCGGCCATCTGGGCACCCGCCGGGGTGACCAGCTCCAGCCGAACCCCTCTCCTCTTCGCCGACACCCGCTTGACCGTGGTGCCCAGCCGCAGGTCAAAACGTTCCCGGTACAGCTCGGTGAACCGCGCCCGGATGTCGGCGTCGTGCCGGGACAGCAGGTGCGCCCCGCGCGCCACGATGGTGACCTTGGTGCCCAGGGACCCGAAGATGTGGCTCATCTCGGCCGCGATATACCCGCCGCCCAGCACGATCATCGACCTCGGCAGCCGGTCCATCCGCATCACCGTGTCCGAGGTCAGGTAGGCAACCTCGGCCAGGCCGTCGATCGGTGGGACGTAGGGGCGCGAGCCCGCGACCAGCACGAACCGCTCGGCGCGGACCTCGTCCTCGCCAACCTTCAGCGTCTTCGGCGCCACGAAGCGCGCCTCGCCAAGGAACACGTCGACGCTGCCCGCGCGCCGGTGTGCCACGGCCCGCTCATGCAGCGGGTCGATGCGGCCGAACACCCGCTCCCGGATCGCCGGCCAGTCCGCGCCGGCCCACTTGGCGCGAACCCCGAACCGGGGCGCGTGCCGCACCGCCTGGGCGACGTCGGCGGTGTGCACCAGCATCTTCGACGGGATGCACCCCCGGTTCAGGCAGGTGCCGCCGAACCGGCCGCTCTCCACCACGGCGATCCGCCAGCCGGCGAACTCCCGGGCCGGCAGCATGTTCCCGCTTCCCGCGCCCACGATCACCAGGTCATAGTTGTGGACCGTCACACCGTGCTCCCTTCCCCGCCATCATCGGCGCAGCGGGGCGCCCGGCCGCCCCGGTCGATCACCCAGGTCATGTTCGGCATTAGCCCGTAGGCGCGGTGCACGGTACCGGCCAGGTCATCTACCAGGATGTCCCGGCCGATCCCGGTCTCCTCGCGCAGCAACCGGGCACAAGCATCGCGCGCGCTGCCCGGCCCGGAACGAGTTCCAGACCGCGACCTCATCCACTACATCGCCGCTCGTAGCCACGTAGTCGTCAAAGCGGAGGTAGTTGTATGAGGCCGCCTTGGCCGCGGTCCAACTCACCCATCGCGCCCTCCGCTCAGCTCCCGGCCCGTCCCCGCGCCCGCCTGCCATCATGCTCTCACCTGCCCCGCCGACGAGGCGCCGAAGGCCGGGACGGGGGGCTGGCTCGGGCCTTGCTGCCGCTGCGGCTCAGCCGGACACGGTCATCTCGTGCCATAGCCCGCCGTTGAGGTTGAGATTGTTGCCGAAGGCCTGGCCGGGGGCAGTGTCGCCAACGTAGGTGTAGAGCGGATGCCCCTTGTAGGTGACCTGGGACGTGCCGTCGGAACGCTTGATCGTGGCGACCTTGCCGGTCACCCCGGGGCCCGCCGACGGGGTGCCGGTCACCGGCGGCCAGTACCCGGCGCACGTCCCGTAGCAGGTGGACTTCGTGGCGGTGTCGGGGGCGAACCAGTACAGGGTGAACCCCTTGACATTGGTGAGCACCGTCACGCCGCCGATCGTGGCGGTCTTCAGGGTGCCGACAGCGGCCGCCGGGGCCGGGCCGCCCGCGGCCGCCACCGTGATGCCGAACACCACCAGGACGGCGACGGAGAGGCCGCCCACCACCCGTCCCGCGCCCTGGATGCCGGCGTGCAGTCTGGCGAGCAACGGGCCACTTGGGACGGCTTGCCCCGCTTGCTGGGCCTCGGTGGCCGGGGTGGCAGCGAGGGCGGCCAATGCCGCGAAGGCGGCCACCTCGATCACCCCGGCCACGGTTCCGGCGGTGGTGCGGATCTCCTTGAACCCGAACAGGCCTACCCACACCGACAGCAGGTACCCGCCGAGCGTAGCCAGGGCGAACCCAGCGCCGACTGCGGCCGTCAGGCGGTTGCCGGTTGCGAGCACAGCCACCGCGAGGGCGAACGCCGTAATCACCTGCAGCAGGAACAGCCAGCCGATGGTGGGGATCGACCGGTAGCCGGTCAGGTACAGGTCTAGGTGGGTTGCTCCGGTCGCGGCCAGCAGCCCGGCACCAGCCAGCCGCAAGCCGGCCAGCCGCAATCCGCGCTGCTTGTACGGGCGGGAGGCCAGGGCGGTCATCTGGCGACGCAGTTCCATTCCCCACCTCCATGCGAGCGCGGGTCTGGCCTGCCCGGGTTGGGCTTTCGGTCGCAGCCCGGGGGGCGTCACTTGCCGATCCGCACGGTCACCCGGGAAGCGACCAGCGGCATCAGCGGCACGTGCAGGTTGTCCACCAGCAGCGCGATCAGCGTGTGGGTCGACCCGGGCATCAGCCCTGCGGTGGAGGCGCGGATCACGTGGGTGCAGCTCATCCCCATCATGCCGCCCATGCCCATCATGCCGCCGGTTGTGGTGTCGAGGTTGAGGTGCCAGTGGCCCCAGCCGTGCAGGTTCGCCTTGCCGAACAGCGCGCAACTGGGCCGGTAGTTCTTGATGCGCACGCGGACGATGAACGTGCCGGAGACGGTCGCGCCCGGCTTAGGCGAGACGATCGTGATCGTCGGCTTGTGCATGGTCATCATGCCAGTCAGCGTGGGCAGCGGCTTCGACGGCGCATAGTCGAACATGATCGAGCGCGCGTTGGGAGTCACCTGTGCGTGGTCATCCAGCGCAGGCACCACCGTGAGCGTGTGCATGCCAGGCTTCACGTTCTGCAGCGACACCACTGCCGTCGGCGTGCAGAACATGTTGATCAGTGCCCCGTCCAGCAGCACGTGATAGTGCCCGGAGGTGGTGGCCTCCATCCCCATCACGTGCTTGCCGGCGAGCGCGCAGGTGTCTTTGTAGCCACTCACCCGCACGTGCACGGTGACGCTATTCCCCGTCACCTTCATGCCCGTCATCGGCGACACGATGGTGACGTGCATGTGCTTGGCACCCATCGGGAGCATCGTCTCGCCCATCGACATGCTCGGGCTGGGCATCGGCATCGAGCTCGACGTCTCCGGCATCGGCGACATGGTGTGGCTGGCCGCCGCCGTGGGCGACCCCGAAGTACCGCACGCCGCCGCTACGAGCGCCAGCGCGGCCACCCCGACGGCACCGCTGAAAGCAGCACCCGGCCGCAGGCGGCCGCTATAAGAGGACTTAAACATGGGCAGACCTCCTCCGGTGCCCGCCTCCCGCTGGCGGGCACCATCGCGGACGGCTTCGATGACGCCTCTTAGAGACGCCCCGGCAGCGACGTTGATTGCACGTCCACCCGAGAAGCGAGGATGAGGTGGGACAGCGCCGACCCGTCGCCACCGCGGGCTAAGGGCAACAGGCGCTCACCGGGCTGGCGAGGGCGCGCGCCCGGGCCTCGGCATATGCCGCGGAGTGGCGCTCGCCACAGACGCCGTCAGGCCAGTGGCAGCCGCGCCGCCAGGGCGGCAAGTTCCGCGGTCGGGACCGGCGCCGCCACCAGCTCGGACGTCCGGCCGTTGAGGCAATACAGGCCCAGCCTCCCCAGCCGCGTCGACCACGCCATTCCCCGGCCCGGTACGCCCCGGGCACGAGCGGGCATGGGGAATGGCTGCCCGGACACCGCGACCACCGCCTCGGTATCGCCCAGGCGCCAGGTCCGCACCACGATCCGCTGCCCCCCCGCGGTCACCGTCACCGGGCGGCCCACCTCCACCGGTGTCCGCCCGGAATAAGAGTCCTGGCCCCGGGGCGGGGACGCGATCGCCTGTGCGTAGCGCGCCACAGCCGCCACGGCCGCGGGCACGCGGCCGGCCTGACGTCCGCCCGGAAGCAAGATCATTGTGAGCGCGACCGCCGCGGCAACGGCAAGCGTCGCGGCGCCCGCGAGCCGCCAGCCCAGTCGACGGCTAGGCAACTGGCGGCCCCGCCGCGTGCGGGCAGGCAGGCGTGACTGCCGCGGCGCGCCTGTCCGGGCAGCGGCGGTCACCTCGACGGCGAAGGCGACCCGGTCTGCCAGCTCCGGCGGCGCGGGCTGGCGCAGCAACTGCGCGGCCTGGCGGCCCGCCCGGTCCTCGCGCACCGCCCGCCAGCACCGCTCGCACCCCAGCAGATGCTCATCCCACCGCCGCGCCTCCACGGGGCCAAGGTCTCCGGCCAGGTACGCCGTCAGCAGCTTGTCATGGCCGTCCATGCGTCACCCCCGCCTCAGCCAGCAGTTGGGCCATCTTGCGCCTGCCACGGTGCACCCGGGCCAGCACCGTGCCCCGCGGGCAGCCCAGCGCCTCCGCCGCCTCCCGGGCGGTATATCCGGCCACATCCATCAGCACGATGCAGTCCCGCTGCGGCTCCGGCAGCAGCGCCAGGCACCGAGACACCGCCTCCGCGTCCAGGCCTGCGATCACCACGTCCGCCACGTCAGCCGCGCCCTCCCCACCGTCTACGTGGGACCGCGGCAGCACGTCCAGCGAGGCTGGGCCGCCCACCTCCCACGGCCGCCGACGGCGCCGCCGCGCCTGCGACCGGGCCGCGTTCAGGCAGATCGCGGCCAGCCATGCCCTCGTGTTCCCACCCCGGTACGAGCCGAATCCGGCATAGGCTCGCAGGTAGGTCTCCTGCACAAGATCTTCTGGATCCTGCCCCTCCCCGGCCGCGTGCCGCGCCACCTGCCACACTGCGTCCAGATGCGGCAGCGTGGTCTCCAGGAACACGCGATGGTCAGCGCCCACGGTTCTTCACATCCAGATACGACGCCCAGCGCCTCCCCTTGATTGCACCACAGCCACGGTGAAGGCGCGCGGATCCATTGAGCACACGCCAGCCGACCCTGAGGGAGTTTCCAGGAGCACTACTTGGGCGCCTGGTGCGCCGCCCCCTCGTTTGTCGGCTGCTTCTGCTCGAGGCGGCTGGTCAACCGCGACCCCGCCCGGCGGCGCTCTGCCGGTGCCGGCCAGCGGGTCGCTGGCCGGCCACTGCGGGCTGCCCTGTTCCCGTGCCCAGGCCGGCCGCCCCGGGTGGCACGGGCGGACCGCTTACCTGCTGCCCGGTGAGCGTCACGCCAGAATGCCCCCAGGGGCGGGTGAAGCCCACCGGGTTGGTGTCGCCGGGGGCTCCGCCCGGGCCGTAGGGCGCGATCCGGATCGGGAAGCCGGTGGCGTACGCCTCGATCATCTGGCCGTGCCCGATCACCAGCCCGACGTGGCCCGGCGCGAGGGCGGTGCCATCGGAGCCCGCGAAGAACACCAGGTCGCCGGGCACCTCGTGGCCCGGCGGGATTCGCGGCCCCCACAGCCACTGCTGCTGGGAAGTGCGCGGGATGCTGATGCCGGCCGCCCGGTAGGCCATCATCACCAGCCCCGAGCAGTCGAACGCGTCCGGCCCGGTGCCGCCCCACTGGTACGGCTTGCCGATCTGTGCGCGCGCGAAGGCGATCGCGGTGGCAACCGCCTGGTTCGGCACCTGGCTGCTCACCGTGCCCGTGCCGTTGAGGCACTGCTGCGGCGCGGGCGTGGCCGCGGTGAGGGTGAACGCGCCGCCGGCGTAGAGACCCGCCCAGTGCAGCACCGCCTGCACGTAAGAGGTGAGGTGGTTGTAGGCGAAGATGGCGGCGCTGGCGTCGCTCAGCACGCCGTGCTGCAGCAGGTACTTGGCGGCCCCGGCGATCGCGTCCGCGGGTTCGTACACGCTGGCGACGCCGTCGTGGTTGAAGTCCGTGGCCACGCCGCTGACCGGCACGCTGGCCGGGTGGACCGGCGCGCCGCCCCAGGTGTTCCCGGCCGCGCCGCCGATGCCGATCTGCATGGGGCCCGCCGCGCCAAAGGCGTTGGCCCCGCTGTGCACCCCGGGCAGCGTGGACCGGCCATGGTTTGACTCCGCCTCGCCGATGCCGGCCAGCAGCGTCCATGGCACGCCATAGGCGTGGCCCACCTGCTGGTACAGCTGGAGGTAGCCGGCGGGAATGGAGCTGCGCCCGGCCTGGCTCGGCGCGGGCTGGACTGCCGTGGTGACCACCGTGCCGGTGGTGCTGCACCCCTGGCTGACTGCGAACAGCATGCTGCCGCCGACGATGCCCGCCCCGACGAGCGCCAGGCCCAGCACGAGCAGGCCGGCGCAGCCGATGGCCCCGACCGTTGCGGTACGCCCCGCCCCCGGTCCCGCAGCCTGCCATCTCACGAGTTCCCCGCGGAGGCGAGCTGGACGTCATTGACCTGCCAGCGGGTGCCTGCCCCGGTGACCGTGACGGCGTAGTCGATGGTGTTCCGGCTGGTGCCCTGGGTGCCGGTGACCTTCTGCGCGACCGCCACCACGAACGTGATGCTCGCCGCGCCGAACGCGCGCAGCGCGGTGACCCGCCCGGTGCCGGAGGAGGTCTGTTTCTGCTGCGTCCGGACCTGGGCGACCCCCGGGGTGGCGTACCCCCGGGCCAGCGTGGCCGCGAGCTGCGCGGTCACCAGGCCTCTCATCCGGCCCACGTAGGCTGCCGCGCTCTCGGTGTAGGTGTAGGCGGAGTAGTCCGCGGCGAACTGCTCCACCACCTGCGTCGCGGCCGCGAGGCCGGTCTGGCTGAACGGGAGCCACTGGTAGATGTCCACCCCGGCGCCGGCGGGCGGCGTGGTGACGCTCAGCCCGGCCGGGGTGGGGGCTGCGGTCGCCGGCGCCGTGCTCTGCGACGGCTGCGAGGCCGCCGCGGGCCGGCCGTTGCCCAGCAGCAGACCCGGGATGAGCAGGAAGGCGCCCAGCGCGGCGAGGGCGAGGACGACCCCGGCGAAGACGGCCCTCCGCTGGCCTGGCGTCAGATCCATGGCCGTGGCCCGCTACTTGCGGCGCCGCAGCGGGCGCAGCCAGAACGGGCCGCGCCGAGTATCGCTCGCCTGATCCCCCGCGAGCGGGCCAGCCGCTCCCCGGGGCGGCGCCGCGTCGTCCAGTGACGTGGCCCGGGGCGGGGGCGCCGCCGGGTGCCGGGGCGAATGGGCAGGGCCAGCGCTGTGCCGCGGCGCCGCCGGAGGCGCGGCCCGGCGTGCGGGCGGCGACGCCACCCGGGGCGGGGGCGGCGGCGCCTGCCTGTGCACCGGCTGCGGCGGTACCGGGCTCCCGTTGCCGGGGTGGCCGGCCAGCGGGCCCGGGGCATAGGACCGGGGCGGCGGGCCGGCCGGACCGCCGGCTGGCCTCTGCCCAGCTGGGCTGCCCGGCCACTCCGGCCGGGACTGGGCCGGCGTCGCGAGCGGGCCGCTGGCGCCGTCGCGTGCCCAGCCGGAGGGCGGCCTCCGTGCGCTGTCCCCCGTCCGGGACGGCAGGTCGAGCGGCGGCGGGGTGCGGCTCGCCGCCGACGAGGTCGCCCCGGCCCGGAACCGGCCGCGTGCGCCGGCCCCGGCACCCGCGCCGGGCTGCGAGGCGCCGTTCGGGCCTACGTCGGCAGGCACGGTCTCGGCGGGTGCGCCCGGGGTGCCGGCTCCGTTCGCCGCCGCGCCCGCCGCGGCACCGGCCGCCGCGGCCGCCGCGCCGGCGGTCGCGACCTGCGCCGTCAGGCTCGCCGCCTGGGCAGGGTTACGCCGCGCCCAGCGGGCCGCGCGGTAGGCGGCGAAGCCGGGCACCGCCACGGTGGCCGCGTCGAGCGTGTTGCGGGCGCCGCTGCTGGTCGCGCGCGCGATCTGGGCCTCCGCCGCCTCGCGCGAGCCGATCGCGCCGTAGCCGACCGCGGAGAACAGGTGCGTGAACGGCTTGCGGTAGATGAACACCGCCACGGTGACCAGGGAGATCATGAGGATCTTCAGCGCCCAGGGCAGCACCGTGTCGCTCGTGCCCATGATCAGCGAGTAGGCGTAGAGCAGGACGGACAGGACCACCGCGATGGCCGCCTGTTTGAGCAGGATCCCGATCAGCAGCTCGCCCCAGCGCAGCGCGATGACCCGGCCAAAGCCTGGATGGGTGCCGATGATGAGGAAGAACGGCCCCGCCACGAGCAGCAGCAGGAAACCAAGCTTGAGCAAGATCAGCGTGATGGCGATGAGCAGCACGAGCACGCCCGCGAGCAGAGCGGCGAACAGCGCCGCGAAGGCGATCTCCAGCCGGGTCGTCCACTGTTTGCCCTGGAACAGGGGGTACACGCCGGGGGCGTTCTGCTTGATGGAGGACGCGAGGCCGGCGTAGGCGTCCTCCTTCGCCTGGATGACCGAGGGCGTCGGCTTCTCGTTGGCGGCGATCGCCTGCGACCACAGCAGCTGCCGGCCGTAGCGGTTGACCACGGTCTGGGCTCCTCCGCCGGTCGCGTAGTTCGTGGTACCGAACTCACCGTCCAGCCACGGCTTGCAGACCAGGACCGTCCACAGCTCGTTGGCGTTGGTGTCGACGATCGTGTTGCCCGAGGTGTAGCTGTAGTTGGCCAGCTGCGGTGCCTGCGGGTCGACCCGGCCGACCGGAACGCAGTTGCTGGAGTGCGGCGCGGGCAGCTTGGCGAAGGCCACGTTGAGCGCCTGGGTGATGCCGTCGGACACGGCCTTGCCCGCGCCGGTGAAATCCGCCGGGCGGCCGATGAGCCAGATGGCCGCCGCGCAGGCGATGACCATCCACAGGGTGCCCTCGATGGTGCGGCTCGCCCGCTTGCGGATGAGCCCCTGCCACGCCAGCCAGATCGCGCCCAGGATGACCACCGGCGCGAGGTAGGGGAAGTAGACGGCGTTGCCGAGGCTGGTGATGACCCGGTCCACCGCGCCGGTCAGCCAGGACAGGATGCCGGTGCCGGCCGCCGACTGGTACACGGTGATGGTCACCCGGTCGAGGGCCTTGGCCGCGTCGAACACCACCCCCGCGATGTTGTTCCCGATCAGCGACGCCATGTCGGAGCACTGCAGGTCGTAGGCGGCCCAGGACTGCCCGGCCATGCCATAGCTGTCGTAGAGGGTGGCGGGCTGGCGAGTGCCGCCGCTGCTGGGGGTGGGGCTGATCAGCGCGTCGATCCCGCCGCTGGCGGGCTCCGGTGTGGGCACGGACGGCTGGCAGATGTTGTTGAGGTCGCCGATGATCCCGCTGGAGCCGGCCGCGCAGAAGCCGAGCAACCCGCCGATGTCGCCGATTCCCGGCACCGAGCAGATCCCGCCGCCTGGTGCGATCGGCTGGGCTGGCACCTGGATGGCATCCAGGCGCGGCGGTGCCGTGGTCCGCGGCGGCGCTGTCCGCGCCGGGGCCGCAGCCGCCGCGGCCTGGGCCGGGAACACCGCGGCCTGCACCGCCGCGGGAAGGCCAAGTAGCGCTGCGACCGCGCCGGCCACCAGCAGGAACCGGCAGGCGCGCGGAAGACGGCGACGAAGAGAGCGGGGCGGCGGGGCCGGAGCCAGCAGAGAGCGGGGCGGCGGGGCCGGAGCCAGCAGAGAGCGGGGCGGCGGGGCCGGAGCCAGCAGAGAGCGGGGCGGCGGGGCCGGAGCCAGCAGGGATCGGCGGGACGGGGATGGGGGGCGCGTGGCCATATCCGGCTCTCCGGATGTCTCGTCGGGTGGGGTGGGCTTGAGCCGGGGCACCTCGTGCCCCAGCTCAGGGCGCGGATTCGCCAGCGGGCGGCTGGGCCCCTGCTACCTCAGCCGCGGCGTCGGCGGGCCGCATCTGCGAGCTGTCATCGTCGGGCGGTGGCGCGGCGGTGGCGTTCTGCACCGTGTCTTTGACCGGGATGGCGTTCGTGGGCCTGGTCCGGGTGGGGTTGGTGTCCAGCCATCGCCGCATCTCGTCGGAGATCAGGTCGATGCCGATCCGGCCGATCCTGCCCTCGAGGTCGCGGAAGATGCACTCGCCGTTGCCCAGGCCCCGCAGCACGGCCAGGTGCTCAGGCGAAGGCTCCGCCCCGAGCAGCGCCATAACGTTGGCCACCTCCACCCGCTCGGACGACCGGAACGCGAACACTCCGGACAGGCAGTTCGTGACCTGCTCGGACAGCAGGTCGCCAGCGTTCTGGGAGACCAGGATCAGCGCGGTGTTGCGGGACCGGCCCATCCGGGACACCTCGGGAACCAGCTTGGCCCCCTCCGGGGTCGAGGTGATCGCCCAAGCCTCATCGAGGAAGATGGCCTTCGGGAGCCGGCGGTCCATTCCGTTCAGCAACCTGCGGGCGAACTGGGAGACCAGGTAGAGCAGGGCCACCGACAGCCGCTGCTCGTAGGAGAAGTCCTCGCGGCGCGTGCTGGCGTCGGGGAGCGTGAGCCCGGCCAGGGTAAACACCGTGGTCCAGCCGGCCGCGTCGATCCGCTGGCCGCCCGCGGGTGCGAAGCACAGCCGGGCCAGCCGCATCTCCGACATCGACCGCAGCACCGCGCCGAGGTTCTTCGACGCCGGGTCGGCGGAGGCCTCCAGGTGCCGGACCACCTTCCCCAGGCTGGGCCGGTCGCGGTCGGCGACCGCCGCCACCGCCTGGATCATCGCGCTCTCCCGCTCCTCGCTCATCCGGGGCAGCAGCAGCCGGAGCGTCTCGGTGGCCCTGGTCCGCTTCTCGGCCAGGTCGTCGCCGAAGGAGAACGGGTCGAGCAGCCCCGGCGCGGCGGAGCCGAGCGGGAGCACCCGGGCCTTGCGCCCGCGCGCCGCCAGCACCTCCACCAGCGACTCGGCGTCCCCCTTGGGGTCGATGACGGCGACGGTAACGCCGCGCAACGCCAGCTGCAGGATGAGCAGCAGGGCCAGGGTGGTCTTGCCGCCGCCGGGCTCGCCCGTGATGGCCACCGCCGTGGGGCGGTTGCGGACCGCCGCGAGCAGCGGATCGAAGTGGACGATAGACCGGGCCCGGCCCAGCGCCTCGCCGATGTAGGGGCCGACCCAGCCCATCTCATCGCCCCGGCGCTCCGGCGTGGCCACGCGCTCGTCGCTCATCCCGCCCGCGGGCTGGTCCCCCAGCGACACGGTGGCGGTCGGTATCCCGCCCGCGATCGTGTAGAGCGGCTGGCGCTGGACGTACGACGACACGTGCACGCCCTCGCCCGGCAGCGACTCGCGCAGCAGCGCGAACTGGTCGCCGGTGGAGTTGACCACGTCGATGCCGATGTCTCGGTAGTGCTCGACCAGGGCCTCCACCCGCCGCTGGCACAATTCCCTGGTGGGCGCGGCGACCGACAGCCGGTGCCAGCCGTAGACGAACGGTAGCCGCTCCTTGGTGATCCCGTGCTCGAGCAGCCGGGCCGCCTCGATCTGCTCGGCCAGCGCCAGCGGCAGGTCGACCCCGGCCTCTCTGATGTGCGCGTCCATGTCCCTGGCGTGCGCCAGCCGGTGGCCGACGTCCTTGCTGGCCTTGGCCGGGGAAATCAGCTTCATCCGGGAGCTGACTTCGACCGGGAACGGCAGCGAGTCGGCGAAGTGCAGCCACGGCTCACCGTCGGGGAACGACATCACGTCGGGGAACCGGGAGAAGGACAGGAACGCCACGAACGACTCGCCGGCCGGCTGCTCCAGGTGCAGCATGGTCCGGCCGTTGTGCACCTGGCCCTCAAGCAGCGCCTCGATCTCACCCGCTCCCCACCGGCGGCGGCGGGCCGCAGACTGCGGCGGGTCGCCGGCCGTCCCGGCCAGGGCGTGCTGGAACAGCCAGGCTATCTCCTCGCTGCCGACGTGCCGCGCGCCGAGCGCGCTGCCGGCCAGCGTGCGGCCGAGCCGCTCAGCGTGCTCGGTCCAGCGGGCGATCTCGGTGGCCGCGACCGCCTCGTCGGTCAGTCCGAGCGCCTGCTCGCTGGCCCGGTATGCGTTGATGAACTGGGCGAACACCCCACCGGACAGCTGGGCGCGCATCCCCCGCTGGCCCAGCCGCACCCCGAGGTAGACCTCCTTCGACCAGAAGTCCTTCGCCCAGACCTGGCGGTACATCTCGTCCAGGTAGTCGCGCCAGCCCGGGCCGCCGTCCGAGGTGGCATCCAGCCGCGACGCCCACTCCGCTGCCGGGTACGAGCGGTGCGCCACCCGCAGGTGCACCTCGGTATCGGGCAGCCTGATCGCCGACAGCGCGACCGTGATGTTGATCGCCAGCGCCTCCCGCTCGCCCGGGGTAAGGAACTCATAGGCATGCGTGGGCAACCGGTAGTACGCCCAGGCGTGGGTCTCGGTGAGCACGATCCGGTCGTCGAAGTACCGGACGCTCATCCGGCTCCGCCGCCGGGTGCGCGCGGTCAACGGGCGGCCCTGGGCCGTGCCCGGTCGGCCGCGAGCGCGCTGATTAGCACCCCGGCCACGGCGGTGTAGGCCTGTAGCACCGCCGGGTGCAGCCGGGCGAGCCGGGACGGCTCACCGGGCTCAAGGCTGTCGCGGATGCCGCGCTCGGCCTCCGGCTGCGCCAGGTGGTCGTCCCAGGGGACCCGGACGATGGCCCGGCACCGGCCGCGGAGCACGAGCTCGGCCTGTTCGGCGTGCTGCACGGTGCGCCGGCTGACGCCGTTGATCACGGCGATCGAGTCCGCGGCCAGCGGCGCGTGCCCGTGTGCCCCCAGCCACTCGCTGGTCATCGAGACGGCCTGCGCGGCGTCGCCGCTGGCCGGGGCCACCAGCACCAGCTGGTCGGCGGCGGTCAGGATCTTGGCCACCGCGGACGCGCCCGGGTCGGCCAGCGTCAGCGGGTAGCGGCTGGCCAGGACGTCGATCAGCCTGCCGTGCTCCACGCTGGTCAGCGATCCGCTGGCCGTGGCCGCGGCGTCCTGGCAGATCACGTCGATGTGTCCCCGGTCGCGGGATCCGCGCGCGGGGCCGGCCGACCGAGCGGGGTGCGCGGCGTGACCCGGGCTGGCCGCGTGGGCGCCCGGGGCGCGGGTGGCCAGGACCGTGCTCACGGTGGTGGCGGGGATGCGGGCCAGTTCGCTGAGCGAGGCCGGCCCCGGGTTGAGGTCCAGCGCCGCAACCGGCTCGCCGCGCAGGCTGGCCAGCAGGTCGGCGAGCATCAGCGCGGTCACCGTCTGGCCGGCCCCGACCGTGCACCCGAGGACCACGACCAGGCGCGGGCCGTCGAGCGGCAGCACCGCCCGGGCCTTGGCCTCCTTGTCGTGATCGGGCCGTCCAGGCCCCCGGCCGCCGGGAACGACCGTCACGTGGCTGCGCCAGCCAGCGGCGCGCTGGTCACCGGGGCCGCCCAGGACCCGCTCCACCCCGGGCGCCGCCCGCACCGGAGCAGGGCGCGCGGGGGGCGGACCCGCCACGGAAGGCTGCACTGGAACCAGCAGGACCGGCGCCATGGTGCGCGGAGCGGGCGCCTGCGTGCCTGCGCCCGCATCCATGGCGGCCGGCGCCTGCGCGCTGCCGCCTGCATCCGCAGCGGCCGGCGCCTGCGCGCTCCCGTCTGCATCCGCGGCGGCCGGTGCTTGTCCCGCCCCCGCGCTCTGCTTGCCCCGCCCCCGCGGCTTGCCCCGCCCCCGCGCTTCGCGCCCGCCCCCGCTCGGTGCCCGCCCCGCTCTCCCTGCCGTGCTGCCGCTTGCGCCTGCGGCGGCCTGCGCCCCCTGTCCGGCCGGGTCCGGCTCGCGGGCGGGTGGTTCGGCGGGCCCGGCAGCGCCCCTCGCCTGCTGGGGCCGGGCCGGCCACGGATCCCGGGTGACCTCCGGGTACCCGACCGGCACCGCGGTGCCCCACGCTGGCACCGGCCCGGCCGGGCCCGGATCCCGGCTGACCGCGGGATAACCGACCGGCACCGCTGCGGAGCCCCAGGCGGGCCCCGGCCCGGCTGGGGCGGGATCCCGTGTCCCACCGGGGTGCCCGGCCGGCTCCGTCCCCCTGGCCCGTTCGATACCCCTGGCTCGCTCCGTCCCCCTGGCCCGATCTACGCCCCCGGCCCGTTCCGTGCCTCTGGCCCGCTGGGGGGCCGCTCGCCCCGGCTCATGGGCGATCTCCGGGTACCCGACCGGCACGGCCGCGCCCCACGCGGGCACCTGCCCGGCCGCACCAGGGTCCTGGGCGGCCTCGGCGTACCCGGCCGGCACCGCGCCCCGCCCGCCCGCCGGATACCCGGCCGGTCCCGGCGCGCCCCGGAGGCGCGCCGCCCTCGCTCGCCTGGCCCGCGCCAACTCCGCCGAACCCGCTGCCCGGGCCGACGCCGCGGCGATCGGCGGCCGCCGTGCCTGGCCCGCCACCGGCTGGGCGGACGGCGCGGAAATCGCCAGCGGTTCGGCCGCGGGTTCCAGGAGATCCCTACCGGCCCGGGCGCGCCGCCACACCCGGCCGAAGAGCACGATTTCGTCCTTTTCGGCCAGCGGCGCCATCCGGCACCAGGTCGAGGGCTCGCCGAGGTAGCGTGCCTGCGAAATAAGCAATTCAGGCAGGCGCTTGCTCTCCAGCACCGGCCGGGTCGCCAGCCAGGTCAGGAGCCCGGGGGGAAGCACGTAAAGCCAGAACAACGTGTGGTTGAACGGCAGCCCGAAAATGGTCAGCAGGACGATGTATGGCACCGTGATAGCGGTAAAGACCGCGATCTGACCGACCGGAAGGGGCATTGGCAGCCGGAAATCGTAGAGCTTGTATAGCCGTTTCTCAATCCGCCAGATGCTCGTATAGGTGGGCAGCTCCACCGGTCGGTCTCCTTATGCCGGGGCAGATCAGTGGACGCCTAGGGCCTTCGCGATCCCCTGAGCGAGGGTCTGCACGATGCTCGGGGTGTAGAAGATCACCGCGATCGCGACCGCGAGGATGAAGAACTGGACGAACCTGATGATCTCGCGCGTGAACAGGAAGAACAGCGCCACGATTCCGACGATCCCCAGGAAGAGCGGCCCGAACAGGCCCTGCAGCCAGGAGACGAGGCCCTGGGTGCTGATCGACCCCGACGCAGCAACGATCAGTGGATGGTACATAGGCCTACTCCGAACCGAGGGGGATGGCGTCTGGGCCGCTGCCGGGGCTTATCGCCGGGGCGCGGGGTCATGGCTGGCCCCCGGCCTGGATGGATGGGGCGATGCTCGCCACGTACCAGGTCCCGTGCTGCCGCACAATGGTCAGCGCGTAGGTCATCTCAAGCCCGGCCGCCGGGACCCGCGCCGCCCGGCTGCGCGCGGCTGGCTGCCCGGGGATGTGCCACACGACCGTGGCAACGATGTCGCGCACCTGCCCGCCGGGGGGCACGCTGATCCCGCTCAGCGAACTGAAGGTGACCGAGCCGCCCAGGCCGGTCATCGACGTGCCGGGCTCCAGGAACCGGCTGAGCGTGACCTGGTTCCCGCTGGCGTACGCCTGGAAAAAGGCGGGCAGTTGCCGGGTCAGGTCCGCCTGGGTGGCCGTATCGGAATTGGCCGTCGATGGCGAGGGCGGCACCGCGTGGTTCGGCGCGGGCAGCCAGGCCGGCTCACCGGAGAGCCCTATCCCCCCGGCCGAAACGTAGACCGGCACGCCCAGCTCCATCAGCCCGCCGTCCACCCGCGCCAGCAGCGTGACCACCGCGTGCTGGGCGTCCTGGACGGCCACGCCCGCGACCTGCTCGGACTGCAGCGTCAGCGTCCCGGCCCCGTCCCAGCCCAGCTGCGGGCTGGCTCCCGGCGGCAGGAACTGCGCCAGCTCACTCGTGCGCTGGCTGGCCCTGGCCGGGCTGGCGTTCAAATACACCTGCCCGAACTGCATCGCGTAGGCACTCGCCAGGGCGACCGGAAACGCCGGGGCCGTCGCGGACGGTGCGGGCCGGGGATGGCCGGGGGGCGTCTCGTTGAGCACGATCGCCATCACGCCGCGAAAGCCGATGACAAGGAGCACCAGCCACACGACCACCCGGAACGTCCAGACCAGCCAGCGCCCGCCAGCGCCGCGCCAGCCCTGGGCAGCGGAGTGCCGCCTGTCCCTGCCGTCCGCCAGGTCCCCGGTCCCCCCGTCGGCCACACCGTATCCAGTCGGTGGCGGAGTGCGGTCGACGGTTGACCTGCGAACCATCGCGCCTCCGCCCCGGCTTCCGTGTACGCACAGCAATGAGTTGCGGTGCTCTCCGTGTCCGTTGGCACCATTCTGCGCCAAAACGGGGAGCCTCGGCAGCCCCTTTCAGCACCTCATGCGCGTGCGGCAGGGCCATTGAGAGGCGGCGCGGGCGCTGGTCGGGTACGAACGGCCTTCGGACATTGTCGCTGACCAGGGCAGATAAAGGAAGAATCGGTCGCTAGCGCGCCGTCACCACCTCAGCCAGCCCCCGGCGCGACCGTAACCCGTCATAGCACGCGTTTCGGACCCACAAACCGGGATAAACCTCGCGCTAACCCGCGGTGACTACACGTTGAAGCGGAACGGCTGCCGGGGCAAACCGGACAACCGTCCCACCTCCCGTAAGGTCACCGGTTCCCGCGCTGACCAGCCAATAGGCACCGTTGGCTGTTGTTGGCGGCCGTTGATCAACGACGGCCCCGTACGGGCATCTTGCGGACTTTTGCGGACTGCCGCGCCGCGGTTCCCCCGACGTCGTCCACGCCCTTACAAGGCGGGCCGCCGCATGCGCTCTGAACGCCGCGGCGTCTACCATAGACCGGCCCTGTGCGTCGGGACGACGTCGTGGTCGTGTAGTAGTACGACGTAGTCGCGGGAACACCCTTGCTTGCGCGGGGACGACCGGGTGGTTCCCTTCACGATTGAGTGATGCGGTGGACCAGCCCCACGTGCGCGGGGACAGCAACGGGCCGAAGATCGCCTGCTTGTTGACGTCGGGACGCTCCGCCAAGCAATGACGCACGGGATCGGGCGGGCACGCGCCTACGGCTGCGGGCTGCTCACCCTCGCCAACCGCCTGGCAAACGCGCAAACAAGGCTGACGGCCTCATAGTCCGCCTTGCGAACGATCTCACGGCGCCCGCGCCCCGTGCACCACGCAACGATCATCGCACAACGATCATCGCAGGTAGCGGGCAGATCGGCCTAAGCAGGGTCAGCGGCGGTGCCCGCGGTCCGGTCCCTGCGTCACGCGGTCAGCATTCGGAACCGTGTTCGACTTCCTGGCCTGGCCCTCCCTCTTGACGTCGGCTAGGTACAGGTCGCTACTGTGCGCAAGTTGCAAGCTTTGTTGTAGCCACAGACATCACCTATAAGTTTCCTCGCTAAAAGTTATAGGCTGGTCCCGTGGATGCAACAAGGTTTGTAGCTTCTCAGTGGGGGCGCGTGGTCTCCACGCCGGGACCTGCCTCCTACGCGGCCTTCGTACCAGGACCGCTGCCGCAAGAGGTACAGCTCACGACAGAGACCGTGTTGAAGCTCTCGGAGGCTGCCGCGGCTCTCGGGCGACTGGCTGGCGCGGGGCGCCTGCTCCCCAACCCTCATCTGCTGGTGAGCGCATACACCACGCGCGAAGCGGTGTCCAGCTCGCGGATCGAAGGTACTCAGGCCTCAGTGACAGAGGTCTTCGACGCGGTTGTGACAGGAGAGACGAAGCGAGACGACACGCGCGAGGTCATCAACTACATCACCGCTCTGAACCATGGCGTGAAGCGTCTCCAGGTGGACGACTTCCCGATCTGCCTTCGTCTGATCCGAGAAATGCACGGGATTCTGCTCCGGGGCGTCCGAGGACAGGACAAGACCCCCGGCGAGTTCCGCGTGAGCCAGAACTGGATCGACTCACCTGACAACCGCCCTGCCACAGCGCGGTTTGTTCCGCCGCCCGTCGAAGAGATGGGGCGCGCACTGGACGACTGGGAGAAGTACCTGCACGAAAAGCACCCGCGCTTGCCGCTGCTTATACGCAGTGCCTTGCTGCACTACCAGTTCGAGACGATCCATCCCTTTTTGGACGGTAACGGTCGGCTGGGGCGGCTGTTTATCGTCTTGTATCTCATGGACAGAGGGCGGCTGCCCGCGCCGCTGCTGTATCTCTCCGGTTATTTCGATCAACGCAAGAGTGACTATTACGATCGGCTGCAATACGTTCGCGAGCGCGGCGAAATCAAGGAGTGGCTGATTTTCTTTCTCGATGGTGTGGCCGTCCAGGCTGCTGACGCGGTCGATCGGGCCGAACAGCTATCGGACCTACGAGAGAACTACAGAGCACGCTTGCGCGGAACCTGGGGCCGCGCGCGCGAAGTCGTGGACTTGCTCTTCGCGAATCCGATTCTCACTGTGCGCTACGTGCAACAGCAGCTAGGGCTCAGCCAGCCAGGCGCTAACAATCTGCTGCGACGGCTGACTGAGCAGCGCATCGTTCAGGAGGTTGGCACCGGTCCGGGCGTGAGGCATCGGTGGTTCAGCGACGAGATACTCAAGGTGCTTGACCCTGACCGGCAATCCTGATCCTGACCCCCGCTTACCCCTCACTTGGCGGCGTACGGTGGCCGCTAACCAACCCGAGGAGGCGCAGCGTGGACCGTGTGCCCGACCTGCCACCAGGAATACGACCCGGCAGACGAGGGCCAACGGCAGTATCACACTGAACCGGTCGATTGCAGTTGCGGCCGATGCCGGGGCAGGCGCGTCCGCGCAGAACGGGCGGCCAGGTCGTCCAGCGCTAACTTGTGCCCTGACGTTTTTGAAAGCGGAACTCCACGACGTCGCCGTCTTGCATGACGTAGTCCTTGCCCTCGATGCGGGCCTTGCCGGCGGCCCGGGCCGCCGCCACCGACCCGGCCACGACCAGGTCGTCGTAGGACACGATCTCCGCCTTGATGAATCCGCGCTGGAAGTCGCTGTGGATTACGCCGGCCGCCTCCGGGGCCGTCGCCCCGATCGGGATCGTCCAGGCCCGGGTCTCCTTGGGCCCTGCGGTCAGGAACGTGGTCAGCCCGAGCGTGCGGAACCCGGTCCGGGCCAGTCGCGCCAGCCCGGGCTCACCCAGGCCCATCTCGGCCGCTAGTTCGGCCGCGTCCTCCTCCGGCAGCTCAGCGAGTTCCGCCTCGGTCTTCACGTCGAGGAAGATCGGCTCGGCGGGCGCCACCAGCGCGGTGAGCGTCTCCCGTTTCGCCGCGTCCTCCAGGGTCTCGGCGTCGCAGTTGAACACGTACAGGAATGGCTTGGCCGTGAGCAGGTGCAGGTCGCGCAGGTCTGCCAGGTCCAATCCGGCTCCCGCGGCGCCCGCGAACAACGTCATGCCTTCGTCGAGCAACCGCTGTGCGGTTGCGGCGGCATCAGCCGCGCGGGAACGTTCTGCACTCTTGGCGTTTTTCGCTTCCTTGGCGAGCCTGGGCACGGCCCTTTCCAGCGTTTGCAAGTCGGCCAGGATCAGCTCAATGGAGATCGTCTCGATGTCGCGCCGCGGTGCTACGTCGCCGTCCACGTGGCTGACGTCTGGGTCGGTGAACACGCGCACGACCTGGCAGATCGCGTCGGTCTCCCGGATGTGGGCGAGGAACTGGTTGCCCAGGCCCTGGCCCTCGGAGGCGCCACGGACAAGGCCGGCGATGTCGGTGAACCGGACCGTTGCCGGAACGATCCTGGCGGAGTCGTACAGCCGCGCGAGCACGGCAAGGCGGGGGTCGGGGATGTCCACGACGCCGACGTTGGGCTTGACGGTCGCGAAGGCGTAGGTCGACGCCAGCGCGCCGCCCCTGGTCAGCGCGTTGAACAGGGTGGTCTTGCCGACGTTGGGCAGGCCGGCGATGCCGATGGACAAGCTCACCCGGGAAGTCTAGGTGCCGAGGATGGCTCAGGGCAGCACCGCAGCGCGCGGTCCCGCCCATGTGATGGCACCGGCGCTGGCAACCCGGCACGGCCAGTGACCGCCCGCGCGGGCCGCACGATCCGGCCCGCTCCGGCCCCGGCCACCGTCGCCGGCCGCGGCGCCGCGCCACACGCCGGCGGGCCATCAACATGCAGTACGCAACCACACCCCAACCCTTGCTCCCAATGCGGGCCCCCGCGTGGCGAATGGGAACTGTCGGTCCTCGCTGCCAGTATTCAGATATGACCGTGATCTCCCTACTCACCATGGTCATCGGCCTATTCCTGGGCGCTGTGCTGGGCTTTCTGCTGGCCAGGAACAAGGAGGCAGGTGCGCGGGAGGACCTGGCCGCCCGGGCCAGCGCGGCCGACGAGCGCGCCCGGGCCGCCGAGCAGCGCACCGCGCTGGTGGACGGGCAGCTCGCCGACCGGTTCCAGGCCCTCTCGGCCCAGGCTCTCGACGCGAGCGCGCGGCAGTTCCTGGAGATGGCGGAGGGGCGGCTCAGCGCGGCGAACGCCAAGGCCGCCGGCGAGCTTGAGGCGCGCCGGGCGGCCGTCGAGGGCCTGGTGGGGCCGCTGAAGGAGACGCTGACCCGGGTGGAGTCGCAACTGCGCGACTCGGACGCGGCCCGCGAGCGATCCCACGCCGCGCTCACCGAGCAGGTAACGATCGCCCGGCGGAGCTCGGATGAGCTCAAGATCCAGACACAGGCCCTGGTCACGGCGCTGCGGCGGCCGGAGGCGCGCGGGCGCTGGGGGGAGATGCAGCTGCGCCGGGTGGTCGAGCTGGCCGGGATGAGCAACCACTGTGACTTCGACGAGCAGGTAAGCCTGACCTCCGGCGACGGGACGCAGCGCCCCGACATGGTGATTCACCTCGCCGGCGGCAAGCACATCGTGGTGGACTCCAAGGTCTCGCTGGCCGCCTACCTGGAGGCGGCCGAGACCGCAGACGACGCCGTGCGCGACGCGCGCCTCGGCGCGCACGCCCGCCACCTGCGGGATCACGTGGACCGCCTCGCCGCGAAGGCCTACTGGGCCGCGCTCAGCCCGGCGCCGGAGTTCGTGGTGCTCTTTATCCCGGGCGAGGCGTTCCTCGCGCCGGCCCTGGAACGCGACGCTGGCCTACTGGAGTACGCGGTGGCCCACCGGGTGCACATGGCGACGCCCACGACGCTGGTTTCGCTGCTGCGCACGGCGCAGTACGCCTGGCAGCAGGCCGCGCTGTCCGACAACGCACGCGCGGTGTTCGACGCCGGGCGGGAGCTTTACGAGCGCATCTCCGGCCTGGGCGAGCGGGTGGACCAGCTGGGCAAGGCGCTCACCAGCGCCGTGACGGCCTACAACAAGACGGTCGGCTCGCTGGAGACCCGCGTCCTGGTGAGCGCCCGGCGGCTGCACGAACTAGGCATCGTGGACACCGAGCAGGAGGTACCGCGGCTGGTCGAGGAGACCAGCCGCGCCCTGTCCGCGCCCGAGCTCACCGCCCTGGCCGCACCCGAGGAGCCCGGGCGCGGGCTCAGCGCGGCCACACCCGGGCCCACCGAGGGACCCGGGCCCACCGAGGCAGTACCCGAACTTCCCAGCGGGGCTGGCACAGACCGCGGGAACAAACCCCCCGAACTGGTCATGACCCATCTCAATGGCGCAGCCGGCTAGCGCGCCGGCCAAGCTAGCAACCCCCACCGCGGCGAGGCTGACCGGGCGCGGGGCCGTCATCGGCATGGCCGTGGTGTTCACCGTGGGCCTGCTGGCGGCCTCGTGGCTGGGCCTGGCGGTGGTGGCCGGGGTGTTCTTCGTGCTTGGCTGCGCGCTCGCCGCGCGGTACACCACGCCGGCGGACCTGCTGATCGTGGTGCTCGCCCTGCCACTGCTGTTCTCGGGCGCACTGATCTTCGTCGAGGCGGCGACCGCGCAGGGGAGCCTGGTCCTATCCGTTGTCGCAGGCGGCGTGGTCGTGCTCGTCAGCCTTGCGCCGTGGCTGGCCGTGGGCTTGTTGCTGACCGTGGCCATCGCCTGGCGCCGCGGCCTGCGGCAGTGCGTCAGCGACCTTCGCCGTGATCTCCGCCGTCCCGCCAGGCCGCGCCCTCCGGGCTCCGCCCGGGCGGGGCGGCCCGCGCCTGCTAACGCCGGGCGGGCCGCTGCCGCAACTCGTGCGGCAGCGCGAACTGCATCCGCTCCGGAACCGCCTCGACGGGCTGAACATCGGTGAAGCCGCATCCGGCAAGCCGGGCCAGCACGCCCTCGACCAGATCCTCGGGAACCGAGGCCCCGCTGGTCAGCCCCACCGTGCCCGCCTTCGCCAGCCACCCGGGCTGGACGGCCGCCGCGTCCTCCACCAGGTAGGCGGCACCGGCCCCGGCGTCGAGGGCCACCTCGACCAGGCGCACGGAGTTGGACGAGTTCCGCGAGCCCACCACGAGGACGACATCCGACTGGGCGGCGATCTGCTTGACCGCGGCCTGGCGGTTCTGCGTGGCATAACAGATGTCGTCGCTGGGCGGGTCGATCAAGAGGGGGAACCGCTTCCGGAGCGCGGCCACCGTCTGCTGGGTCTCGTCGACCGACAGCGTGGTCTGGGACAGCCAGGCGACCTTGGCCGGATCCCGCACCTCGGTCCGGTCGCTCGCCGCCGGGCCGTCCACCAGGCGGATGTGGTCTGGCGCCTCGCCGGTGGTGCCGTCCACCTCCTCGTGCCCCTCGTGCCCGATGAGCAGGATGTCGTAGCCCTGGGCGGCAAAGCGGCGTGCTTCGTTGTGCACCTTGGTGACGAGCGGGCACGTCGCGTCGATCGTGCGCAGGCCGCGCTTCTTGGCGTCCTCCCGCACCTGTGGCGCGACGCCGTGCGCGGAGAACACGATCACCGCGCCCTCGGGCACCTCGTCGGTTTCCTCGACGAAGACCGCGCCGCGCCTCTCCAGCCCGGCGACGACGTGGGTGTTGTGGACGATCTGCTTGCGCACGTAGACCGGCGCACCGTACATCTCGAGCGCCACCTCGACGGCCTGCACCGCGCGGTCAACCCCGGCGCAGTACCCCCGGGGCTTGGCGAGCAGGACCCGTCGGGCGGCCCGCCTGGGGGCAGCCGCTTCCGGTGTGTTTGCGCCGATCACTCTCCCACCGTACCAAGCGTGCGGCCCAGCACCTGTGGCCACGCACGTGCCTTGGCCAGCCCGGCTGGTCACGCGCGCCGCGGCCGCCGGGCCTGCCGAGGGATCTTGAACTGGCGCGCCTCGCCCGGATCGCCACGCGGCGTGATACGTCGGGGTTGTACGGTAACGGGGTGGATACTGGTCAGCTGTCTGAAGCGGCCAGCGCTAAGGAAGGGAGGGCGGACGGTGCGGGCGGGGCGGACCGAGCCAGCCTGCCTAAGACCGAGCGCTGGGATCAAACGAGGCTTGCTTTCGCCAGCTTTTTGATGCTCTTTGTGGAGCTAGCGCTGATCCGCTGGATCACCGCGAACAACGTCTATGTGACTGAAGCGACCAACTTTGTGCTGCTGGCCAGCTTCCTTGGGATCGGGATCGGCTTCCTGAACGCGGCATCCAGCCGGGATTACCTGCGCTGGACGCCGCTGGCACTGCTGGCGCTCGTCGCGTTCGTCCTCGCGTTCCCGGTCATCTTGCACTCGAGTACCGGTGGGCCGCTGGTGTTCTCCGGCGTCGGGCAATCGCGCGCGCTGCCGCAGCCCGTCAGCTTCGCCGTGGTCTTCCTGCTCACCGTCGCGGTCATGGCCGGGCTCGGCCAGGGTGTCGCCAGGATCTTCATCCGCTTCCGGCCGCTGAGCGCGTACCGGCTGGACATCCTGGGCAGCATCGCCGGGATAGTGCTGTTCTCCCTCTTGTCCTTCCTCGACCAGCCGCCGCTGACCTGGGGGGTGATCGCGGCGTGCGGCCTGGCGGTCGTGCTCGTGCCCAAGGTCCGCCTCTGGCAGGTCGCGGCCCTCGGCGTGGTGGTCGTACTCCTAGGGACCCAGTCGCTGAGCCCGCACCAGATGTGGTCGCCTTACAACAAGCTGACCATCACCAAGCGGCACGGGAACTCGGTCCTGTTCATCTCGGCGAACAACATTCCCTACCAGGGCATCCACCCACTCTCGGCGATACGGCGGCACCTGAAGTTCTACCTTTACCCGTACCAGCACGTCACCCGCGCGAGCCTGGGCAACGTCCTTATCATCGGCGCGGGAAACGGGAATGACGCGGCTGTGGCCTTGCGGGAAGGGGCCAGGCATGTCGACGCGGTCGAGATCGACCCCCTGATCTTGCAGATCGGGCGGCAACATCACCCAGCCCACCCCTACCAGAGCCCGCGAGTCACCGCGCATGTGGGCGATGGCCGCCAGTACCTGCAGGACACCTCGCAGCACTACAACCTGATCCTTTACGCACTGCCCGATTCGCTCACCGCGCTGGCCGGCCAGTCCGCCATCCGCCTGGAGAGCTACCTGCTCACGTACGAGGCGCTCGAGGCGGCCCGGGCGCACCTCGCGCCGGGCGGCACGTTCGCGATGTACAACTACTACGCGCCCTTCGTCCTGAACAGGTACGCGACGACGATCGAAGACGTCTTCCACCGCGATCCGTGCGTGCAACTTGGCGGGCTTGTCCAAGGCCGGAGGATGGCCGTCCTCACCGTCCACCCGGCGGGCCCGGTGCCGAACTGCGCCGCCTTCTGGCACGGCACCCGGGTGGCCCCCGCAACCGACAACCGCCCATTCCCCTACCTACCGGGCCCGGGCATCCCGGGCAGCTACCTCTTGTTGCTCGGGGCGATCCTGCTCGTCTCGCTGTTGCTCGTCCGGGGCGCCGGCGGGCGGCTCGCCCGC